>Ga0265314_10000036_pt1 | contig 234928 bp, 203 predicted proteins | sample 4126metaG_FD_203106 | JGI IMG/M metagenome (GOLD analysis project Ga0265314, IMG submission 203106) | Rhizosphere microbial communities from Carex aquatilis grown in University of Washington, Seatle, WA, United States - 4-1-26 metaG | ecosystem: Host-associated > Plants > Roots > Rhizosphere... | reverse complement strand
ACGATTCCGGTTCCAACTGGCGCCAGCAATGGCCTCATCAACAACACCACCATGTATGTGGTCGGGCAGCGACTGATGCCTGACGGTTACTTTGGCGGCTTCCTCACGCTGCTCAATCTCACCACCAACACAGTTGTTGCATCCACATCCAGCTCGCCCAATCCGGTTTCCATCAGCGATGGCATTTCCGGCGGTCCCAGCCGCATGGTTCTGGGCGATGACAATACGCTCTGGATCGCAATGACCAAGTGCAACCAGGGTGAGCGCTTCCACAACAATCAGCCCTTCGGCTGTTTGACCATGTACAACACGTCCTCCAACAAGGTTGTCCTGCTTGAGCCGTACTTTGGCGATGCCACCGGCGTGACCGCTGTTACTGGCTTGCATAAAATCTACTCAGCGCAGGGCGGACAGGTGTACATCAACACAACCACCGACGGAACGGCTATCGACAACCAGTACGTAACGGTTACCGGCACTGCTTCCGACGTCGCGTACATGGACGCCGTCTCCGACTCCGACAACACCGTCTACTGAGGCATTGACTGCCGTGGCTGCCGAATCCATCGCTGACGTGCTGGCAATTGCCGCTCATCGCGATGACGTGGAGCAAACCTGCGGAGGCACCATGCTCCGCATGGCGGCGCGGGGCTTGCGGACAGCCATCCTCGATCTGACGCAGGGTGAAGCCGGAACCCGCGGAACCACAGAAGACCGGGCCAGAGAGGCTGCCGACGCCGCAAAACTTTTAGGCGTATGTTGGCGGCAGGCGCTGAATTTTCCTGACGGCGCCATTGAAAACACCATCCAGAACCGAATCGAAATTGCACGAGTGCTGCGCATCGTTCGTCCTCGTGTGGTGATTCTTCCATACTGGCTAGCGCGGCACCCCGACCACGCCATCACTGGCACGCTCGGATACGATGCGTGTTTTGTCTCCGGCCTCGCCAAGGTCGACACCGGCGCTCCGCCGCACCGGCCCTTCAAAATCGTGTACGCAAGCCTCTACGCAGACGTGCGGCCCAGCTTTGTCGTCGATATCACGCCGTTCATTGAGCAGCGCCACGCCGCTCTGATGGCGTACAAATCGCAATATGCCAACCAGGCAACGGGCAGCGGCCTTTTCGTTCCTGAGGAGGAAATCCGCGAGCGCACCTTCGCTGAGGCGCGTCACTACGGATTGCTCGCAGGCGTGCGTTACGGCGAGCCCTTCGTGCAAAAGGAAGTCGGGCTGGTTGACGATTTGACGCTGCTGCCTGTGCAGTCCCTTTGACGGGCCTTCGGGCTTCATAAGTGTTCCTTATTAAACTCCAAAATAGAATAACTTTGTCTTATGTGGCCATTTCCGCGACACTGATGCAGGAGATCATCTGTGACGCAGACATGGGACCCGCATCAATATGAGCAGCACGGCGCGTTCGTTCACCAATTAGCTGGAGGCGTTCTCGATTGGCTGGCGCCAGAAGCGGGCGAACGAATTCTCGATCTCGGTTGCGGTGACGGGCAACTATCAAAGCGTATTGTTGCCGCCGGTGCAAGCGTGGCCGGTCTTGATTCGTCGCCGCAAATGGCTGCAGCGGCACAGTCTCTTGGTATCGATGCAATCGTAGGCGACGCCGAAGCGCTCCCGTTTGAGTCGCAGAGCTTCGATGCTGTTTTCTCGAATGCTGCACTTCACTGGGTTCGCGATCACGACGCGATGCTCAGCGGCGTCAAGCGCGTACTTAGACCTGGCGGCAGGTTCGTTGCTGAGTTTGGCGGCTTCGGCAACATTGCGGCCATCCGCGTGGCCATGCGCACTGCCATCGAGCGATTCGGCTTCGACGGCAGCAAAGACGATGTGAACTACTATCCCACCGCGCAAATCTACACTCGCCGGCTTGAGCAGCATGGCTTCACCGTAGAGCGTATCGCGCTGATACCGCGGCCCACGCCGTTGCCTGCAGGCGGCATGAGTGGATGGATCAGAACTTTTCGCCGCGGCGTATTGGAATCGCTGCCTGAAGACGTCCGCGGCAAGATCGTTGAAGAAGCTGTAAGGCTGCTGGCGCCCGCGCTGAAAGATGAAGAAGGGAACTGGATCGCCGATTACGTGCGTCTCCGTTTCATCGCTCACGCGTGATTGAAAATCGAAGTAACTCCCTTACGCGATCGAGTGTGAGTGAGTTAGCTAATGATTCGAATAACTTGGTCGGTCGATCTCCACGGCGGTTCACAAAAAGCTTGCATTCATTTCGCAAGTTATGGCAAAGTAGCAACAGCGTAGGAGAACGCCCGATGAATTACAACACGCACAACTCGATGCGTAGATTGGTAAAGCTCGTTAAGAGCCCCACCGATCGCCGGGCGTGGTTCGTCACTCGATTCTAAGCCGCTTTCTCAATCCTACGCGTACAAGCATTCAATCTGGAGTTTCCCAAGCGGCGTAGAAGCCAGTTCCATCCATAGTCCATCGGCCAGGCTGTTTCTTCGCATTTTCTCTGGGGAAAAGTGTCAGTTGAGTTATGGAGCTACTTACTTGCGCCGCGTAGATAAGTCACGCGGCGCTAACGGTGAGTTATGTTTCAAAATCAAGGGCGAGTTACAGGCGACAGCTCAAGTAGGCCGCCGGTTTCGTCCCATAACAACTTCCGGTAGATCCGGATCAGGATGAATTGCCATGAGCAAATTGAATATCAAAAACGGCACTCCGGTCGGAAGCGTCAATCTGTGCGAGGGCTGCACTTTTGGCCAGTGCATTGCAGGCTACCGCGAGTCGGATCGCCTGGTGATCTGTAACAAGGTTACGCCGGATCTGGTGATCCCGTTTGTGGTGCTCGAGTGCACCGGCTTCATTGACAAGTTTCGTCCGGACTGGGATCAGATGCAGAGGCTGGCAATCGACATCCAGCCGGTCCGCATTTCATCCCGCACTGCGGGCTTCAGCGCAATAACGGATGCACGCAGCACGCAGGCAACTGACGGTGATGACGAAGTCGAAGATGAGGCGGCGCTCAGTGAGTAGTTTTATACCGCTGAGCACAAACTTGTAACTGAAACCAGGGCACCTGAGTTACCGCCAACGCAGTAACTCAGGTGCAAACTCAAGGAGAGGCTAGTTACAGCCACTCTTCGCGTCAGTCCGCTTCAAGTGCTTTCATTCGAAACAGTAGCCCGGCAAGTGCTCCGCCAATCGAAGGCACGAGCAGAAAGAGCCACACCTGCGCCATCGCCTGTCCTCCTACAAGGAGTGCCGGTCCAAGGCTACGCGCCGGATTCACGCTTACGCCCGTGATGTGAACACCGAGGATATGAATCGCCACCAGCGTGATGCCGATTGCCAATCCTGCAAAGCCCGATGGCGCCTTCGCTTGCGTGGAGCCGAGAATCACGATGACAAAAATCAATGTCGCGAAAAGCTCAAACAGCAGGGCTGACTGAAGATTGTAGCCGCCCTGGTAGCCGGGCCCCCAGCCATCTTGGCCAAGGCCGCTGGCAGCCAGGTTGTATCCGCCGCCAATGCCGGACACGATTGCGTAAAGAACACATGCGGCCAATATGGCGCCCGCGAATTGACCCACCCAGTACCCGAACATGTCTTTCAATGACATGCGTCCGGCGACAAACACTCCCAGACTTACCGCCGGATTGATGTGACATCCGGAGATGGAGCCGATGCCGTAGGCCGCGCCGATGAGCGCCAGTCCAAAGGCAAAGGCTATGCCGAGAATGCCGACTTTGTCGCCTGCAACAACGACTGTTCCGCAACCAAAGAGCACCAGGATAAAAGTGCCCACCAGCTCTGCAAAATATTTCTTCATGGTTCCTCCTGCGTAGTCATCGAAGGCGGAAAGCTCGTCGCCGCCCCCTGATGGCCCGTCAGCGAACGAGGGCCTTTTAAGGCGTTGTTTGCCGGAAGAAGAAAATGGCTCGTTCAATGTCAGGGAATACGCGCACGAAGTGTTGCAGGCCATGGACTTGGCCGTCAAGCGAAATCCAAGGCTCCGCGGTTTTGTTTTTCGCTTGCCGATCCAGAGGTGCTGCGCAACTCGGATGAACTGTCCGGCCCAGTAAATTCATCAAACGTTTGCATTCTATTTGCCTCGCTGCATTACTCTGTTAATGGTTCGGTGCGGCCCACGCAGCTTGCAACGAAGTCGGCCGCCGAATGAGGGCAGACCGTTTGAGTCAGACCATATTTGTACTGGAAGACGAAGCAGACATCGCGAGGCTGGTGCAGCATCATCTTGAAGCTGCGGGATTTGATGCCCGCCTCTATCACACCCCAACGAACCTTATTCCTGACGCCGAGCGCAAGCCGCCGGTGCTGTTTCTCCTCGACATCATGGTTCCCGGAGGAGACGGCACGGATGTTTGCCGGCGCTTGCGCAATCACCAGGGTCTTTCTACCATTCCCATCATTTTTCTCACCGCACGCGCGGGAGAAAACGACCGCGTTCTCGGGCTGGAACTTGGCGCCGACGACTACATCACCAAACCGTTTTCGACCAGGGAACTGGTGGCCCGCGTCAAAGCTGTATTGCGCCGTTTTGAGCGGCCAAGCTCGCCTTCGATCATCAGCTTTGAAGAAGTGGTGATTGACGCCGGCGCCATGCAGTTGACGGTGCGCGGTGCGCTTACCACCACCACCGCCACGGAATTCCGTCTGCTCGACTATCTGGCTCGCCATCCCGGGCGAGTCTTCAGCCGCGATCACCTGCTCGACGCTGTCTGGGGCGACGCCCGTTTTGTCACGCCGCGCTCGGTAGATGTTTACGTGCGCAGGATTCGTGAGAAAATCGAGGTCGATCCCGAAAATCCGCGCTATCTCAAAACGGTGCGGGGAGCGGGTTATCGATTCGAGCTGCCCAAGGGCGAGTAACATCATTGACGCATAGATTCTTCACTAAGCTTCTCGCGCTTTTCCTCCTTCTGCTTCTGTTCCACACGTTGATTCTGGAATTGGTCTTTCGTGGAATGGTTGAGCAGAGGGGCGCAACGACACTGCACGTGCTGGGCCGCGAGGCTCTGTGGGCGGGGCTCATCGCGCTGGCCGTGGCTGTTCCCATCTCGGTGTGGGTGGCTGGCCGTATCTCTGCGCGGCTCGAGATCGTGGTTGCATTTGTGCGCCGCCTCGCGGAGGGTGATCTTGAGGCTCGCATCGCAGAAGGCGGCAACGATGAGTTCTCTGCCATGGAAGGAGCTCTTAACCGTACCGCCGAGCGGCTGGGCAGAAATTTTGCCGAGCTTGAGAGCCGCCGGCAGGAACTTGCCGCAATCCTCGACTCCATGCAGGAAGCTGTCGTCGCCATCACCCCCGAAGGAAATATCCGCTGGTCGAACGCTGTAATGGTGCGCATTGCCGGAACGCAAATTCACGCCGGACGCCCGCTGGCGCATTCCGTTCGCGATCCGGAATTACTTGCCTGTGTGAAAGGCGCGCTTGAAGAGCACCAGGTCCACTTTGGCAGAGCCAGCGTGCTCGCCCCGGGGCACGTGTTTGAAGTGCACGCGGCACCACTTCCCAGCGGCGGGGCGCTTGCCGTTCTCCACGACGTAACCAGCGTTGAAGCGGCGCAAAAATCACGGCGCGAATTCGTTGCCAACGTCAGCCACGAACTGCGCACGCCGCTTACGTCGATTCAGGGTTACGTGGAAACGCTTCTTGAAGAGCCGAGCCCCAAACCTGAAACCGCGCGCGAGTTTCTTGGCGTGATCCTGAAAAACGCCATACGCATGAACCGGCTTACTGAGGACCTGCTGGCCCTGGCCAGTGTTGAGAGCCCCGACTACAAGCTTGCTCTTCGGCCGGCGCGCGCCAGCGCTTTGCTTGACGATGCCATTGCATCGCTGGGCGGACTCGTGGTCGACTCAGGCGTCAAGCTGCAATCCGCCGGAGCTCCAAACTCCGTTGTCATGGCCGACCCCGACGCATTGAACCAGGTATTTGGAAACCTGATTGAAAACTCTCTCAAGTACGCCAAAGACGGCAAGCGCATTCGCGTCGGCGCTCGCGCCCTCGATCATGAGGTCGAATTCACAGTGCAGGACTTTGGTCCTGGTATTTCATCGGAACATCTTGAGCGGATATTCGAGCGCTTCTACCGCATCGACAAGGCCCGTTCGCGCGAGTCAGGCGGAACTGGACTTGGGTTGGCGATCGTGAAACATATCATCCAGGCACATGGCGGCCGCATCTGGGCGGAGAGCGAATTGGGTAAGGGAGTATCTTTCCACTTCACATTGCCGCTTGCGCCTGTCGCACCTTTGCCGCAGCCCGAAACCGTTATCCATCAGATTAAGTAAGCGGAACCTTGCGAGTGATGTCACAATCCGGCATGGATGAGAGCTGATCGGTACGGGGCAGGGGATTGGCGGTGTAACTTGCTTTTCATCATGCGCTTACACGGCTCTAACGAATGTGAAAACCGTGTTAAAACGCCCACAATTCAACTCCCCGTAACATAAGCCCTTGACAATGGATTTCGGCAGTAAAACTGCGTATGGAGCGTAAAAAAGTGAAAAAGACACTCGTTGCCTTAGCGTTGGTGGCGTTTGCACTCGGTGCAGCCCAGGCACAGAAGCTGACAGCGGCAGGCGCAACCTTTCCTTACCCGATCTATTCGAAATGGTTCAATGAATACAGCGCAGCGCATCCCGGCGTTGAGATCAACTATCAGTCGATCGGCTCGGGTGGCGGAATTCGCCAGGTAACTACCGGTGTCGTGGACTTCGGCGCTTCCGACATGCCCATGGATGACGCGGCCCTCGCAGCTTCCAAAATCAAGCTCATCCACATCCCAACCGTGATGGGCGCTGTTGTTCCGGTCTTCAACGTACCCGGCGTCAGCGATCTTCGCTTCAGCGGTTCCACACTGGCTGACATTTACCTGGGCAAGATTGCGAGCTGGGATGATGCTGCGATCGCCAAGGACAATCCAGGTGTGAAGCTGCCCAGCCAGAAAATCATTGTGGTCCATCGTTCGGATGGCAGCGGTACCAGCTTCATCTGGGCTGACTACCTGAGCAAGGTCAGCAAGGAATGGGCAAGCGGTCCCGGAAAAAGCACTTCACCCGGCTGGCCAACCGGCGTCGGAGGCAAGGGCAACGAAGGTGTTGCCGGTCTTGTTCGTCAGCTTCCTGGCGCAATCGGCTATGTCGAGTTGATCTATGCACTGCAGAACAAGATCAACTACGCCGCGGTCAAGAACCAGGCAGGCAACTACGTGAAGGGCTCCATCGAAGGCGTTACTGAGGCGGCGGCCAACGTCAAGAACATGCCGGCAGATTACCGCGTCTCGATCACCGATGCTCCGGGCGCTAACACATACCCGATTTCGAGCTTCACTTATCTGCTGATTCCGGCAACGCCGATCAATCAGGCCAATGCAAACACAATCAAGGACATGCTGAGCTGGATCGTAAAGTCAGGCGAAAGCGAAGCATCAAGCCTGTCTTATGCTCCGCTGCCAAGTAGTGTTCAGGAAAAGGTCCTCAAGACCGTCTACGCAATGAAGTAGGATTCATCAGAGAAGGTCCGGGCCTGCGGCGTACCGCAGCTCCGGGCCTTCTCACTCATCTTGAATTAACTCGCCAGGTGCTCGCCGATCAAGCGATCCACCAGCGGTGTGAGTGCCTCGCCCGTTCGCGGCAATACAAACGCCGTCTCTTCCTGATCCCAGTCAAGCTTGAAGCTGGTAGAGAGTGCCGAGATCCATATCTGGCGTATCGGCGTGTTCGGCGTAATGACGAACTTGCCCGGCGGCTCCTCAAACAGAACATTCAACACCCCGTTCTGTTCTTCCACTTCAAACCCAGCGTCGTCTGCCTCTTCAAGTTCTATGAGGTGCTGCTTGAGCGTGTCGAGCGCGGCTTCGGCGTGACGGCGAAATTCATTTTCGTCCAACATGGCCTCAGTGTAGCAAGACAGGCCTGCATTGGTTGCCGGTAGGTCTTAACGCTCCAGCGTTCAACTTGGAAGAAGCTAGGCAAGCGACGGAATCGCAAGGAACGCGGCAGGGAAATTATTAATTGAGAATATTAAAGTCCGTTGAGCTTCCGCCGATTTGTTTGATAGGGAACTCAACGAGAGCAGATATGGAGATCAGTCCAATTCCCGGAATTCGCGCCGTGCCCGCGGTAACGGCGTCAAAGAACGACGCGCGGCTGTCCGCTGTCTTCGACATCGAGAGCGCTTTAGGTCCACAACCGGACACATTTCTAAAGAACAACAAGGAAATGTCCGGCGGCCAGGACGGCAGCGCCGCAGAGCAGGAAGAATCTGCTGAAGAAAGATCCTCCGACGACTCCGCGTCAACCGTCAACCTGTTTGCATAAATGCAATTCGTAGATCCCTGATCCCTGATCCCTGATCCCTGATCCCTGATCCCTGATCCCTGATCCCTGACCCCTGATCCCTGATCCCTGATCCCTGACCCCTGATCCCTGACCCCTGATCCCTGACCCCTGACCCCTGATCCCTACCCCTACAGCGACCGCTTGAATAGCGTCGTTGCAATCAGCAGAGTTCCAATACCAAAGACAAACAGGAACAGCAAGTCAAACTGAATCGCCACCCATCCTCCGTCTTTCAGCACAATCGACTTGAATCCGTGAATGGCATAGGTGAACGGATCAACGACTGAGAGTGCACGCAGCCACGCCGGGAATGCGGTAATGGGATACATTGCGCCCGACGGATAAAACAACAGCAAGTTCAGCACGCCAAACATCGCGCGCGGCACCAGCGGATCGTCCACGCGCACCATCATCAGAAACATCATGCCGTTGAACGCCAGTGCTGTACCCAGAATCAGCGCCAGAGTCTGCAGCAGGATCATGGGATGGAAAATAATGCCAAGCCCCGCCATCAGCGATCCGATCACCGTCAGACAGATACCGCTCATTACGGCCTTGATTGACCCCGCCAGATTCAACCCCATCACCAGTTCAAGGCGCGTAATCGGAGTTACCAGGTAGCCCTCATGTACGCCGCGAGCCTTGTCGTCGATGTAAAGCATGCCGCCGCCGATCATCACAGAAATGTACATGGCCAACGCAATGCAAGCCGGCAGCAGGAACTTCATATAGCTGACATACGGGTAAAGCTCCACGATGCTCAAAGCAATGTTGTTTGCCAGACGCGGCTGAATCACCGGAGAACTAAGTGCAGAAACCAATGCCTGCATCTCTGCTTCAATGCTGAAGGAAGTGAACTGGTCCGTGTTATCGACAACAAACCCAACTTGAGGAGCGTCTTTTGCATACACGCGACGAGAATACTGCGCCGGAATAATGACCGCGCCATCCACCTTGCCCGTGCGCACATCTTCGCGGGCTGTTACTTCATCGCTGTAATTAACGGTGGTAAACGTCTTAATGTTGACGGCAATGGAGTCAAAGCCTTCGCGAAGCTTCACCGCTTCAGGTCCGTGATCGTTGTCCACAACCGCAACATGCGCGCCAACAATCTTGCCGCCAAATGCATTGCCCATGATAATCAGCTGCAAAACCGGCATCATCAACGACATGATCATCAGTGTGGGCGAGCGGAAGAACTTCCGCATCTCACGCTCGACAATGGCCATCATTCTGTTCATGGCTGTGCTCCTGGACGAGGCGGCAATGTAAAGGCCGGCGGCTTTACCTGCTCATCGCGAAGCTGGCGGCCGGTGTAGTGAACAAAAACATCGTCGAGCGTGGTGTTCTGCACACTCAATGAAGTGAGCGTCTCGCCGAGTGAAGCAGCCAGTTCTACAAGTTGCATTGTCGTCTTCGATCCCGATGATGTAAGCACGCGATAAAAGCCGGCGCTTTCAGCCTGCACGCTGGTTACGCCATCAAGTTTTTCAAGCCGCTCGCGCCACGCATCCGACTCCTTATCAAAGTGCACTTCAACCACATTCGCACCGGGCACGTTGTGCTTGAGCTCCAGCGGTGTGCCGAGCGCAACCAGCTTGCCGTGATCCACAATGGCAATGCGATCGCATAGCTTGTCGGCTTCTTCCATGTAGTGCGTGGTCAGCAGCATGGTCAAATGCCGAGTTCTGCGCAGGTTGTCAAGCATCTCCCACACTGCAATTCGAGAGACGGGATCGAGGCCTGTGGTCGGCTCGTCAAGAAAAAAGATGCGCGGATTGTGCACCAGTCCGCGCGCAATCTCAAGCCGCCGGCGCATGCCGCCTGAGAGCGTCTTCGTCTGCGCGTCGCGCCACTTCAGCAGGTCCACCGCTTCAAGAACGTCATTGATATTATTCATGCGTTGCGAACGCGGAACACTGTAAAGCTTGGCGTAGATGCTCAGGTTCTCTTCGACCGTCAAATCCGGATCGCTCGTCAGCGCCTGCGGAATCACGCCGATCACGCGACGCACATCGTCAGGATCTTTGCTCACGTCGTGTCCTGCGACAATCGCCCTGCCGCCAGTGAGCGGAATCAGCGTCGTCATCATGCGGATGAGTGTGCTTTTGCCCGCGCCGTTCGGGCCCAGCAGGCCAAAGATTTCGCCGTCTGCAACTGTGAAGCTCACATCTTTAACCGCTTCAAAATCGCCATAGCGTTTCACCGCATGTTCCAGCTGGATGGCAGCCGGCTTGTTCTGCGGGCCGCCATTCGCGGTCGCGCTCATTGCTTCACCAGCCTGTCTTTGGGAATGTAGACCTCGGCCGTCATGCCCGGAACATATTTTTCATCGGGATTGTCGATGAGCATTTTCAATTGGATTGTCTTGATGTCCCGCTTGCGCGCGCTCACATCGCGCTGCGTTGCGAAATCCGCCTGGGCCGCCTTGTTGATGATCTTGCCCTGCAGAGTTCCACCGCTGGGCATCACCACACGCAGACTGTCGCCGAGCTTTACGCTGTCTGCCTGCGTCTCCGGCAGCGGTGCGTAAATCCAGGTCTGCGTCAGGTCCATGATGCTCACAATCGTTTGTCCCATGGTGACCACTTCGCCCTGCCGCGCGGCCCAAACAGCCACGCGGCCGTTCACCGGCGATACCACTTCGGCATAGCTCTTCTCAACTCGAGCCTGGTCAGCCATGGCGCTGGCATTCGCCACATCGGCGCGCGACGAGGCAACATTGCGCTCTGAAACAGCGGCCAGCAACTCGTGTGCACGAGCCTGGCGCAGCGCCGCCTTCGCCGCGGTAAGGGAGCTCTCTGCTGCCGTTACTGCAGCTTGCGAAGCCTGCAGAGCGGTTACCATTTCGTCACGCGCCTGCGCGCTCATAATGCCTTGCTGAGCAAGCGCAACGGTGCGGCTCGTATCCGCCTGCTGATGCTGAAGGTTTGCCCTGGCTTGTGCGAGCGACGCCTCCGCCACTTGTACCTGCGCCTCGGCGCTTGCTGTGGCGCTCTGCGTCTCGCCGCTGTTCTGCCGCTGCGTTTCAACGCTGCCATTCAGTTTTGACCGAAGGCTGGCGGTTGTAGCTTCCGCGGCTTTGAGCACTGCGTCCAGATCATCGCTCTCAATGACCGCGATAACTTGTCCGGCTTTTACATAGTCGCCTTCTTTTACCGTCAGCGTCTGAATACGCCCAGCAATGCGCGCATTGACCAATACTTCATTGGCGTCCACGGTGCCAATCAATTGCAGATCGCCCGTGGGCCTGACCGTTACCAGGTACCAGATCAGCGAGCCGATCGTCAGCAATGCCAGAATGGCAAAAACTCGATTGCGTGCGTTCACTTGGCTTTCCTCTCGAACATTTTGAATTCGCCGCTCTCAGGCATGGGCGTTTCGGCTAGAACTCGCGCCGCGACCTCTGCTCCGTGTTTTCGATCCACAAAAATCGACGCGCCGAGAAATTCAATCGACACCTTGCGCCGAAATTCCATCGCTTCGCGCGTCAGCGGATTTGCCTCGGACATGATGCCCACCACCGGCGCCGACAAAAAATAAAATACGTTGGCTCCCAGCGCGGCATACATCACCTGCCACTCATCGGCCTGTACCAGTTCGCCACCGCGCATTCCTTCCGCCAGAAGATCGTGGATCCTGAACATCATCGGCCTGAAGACCTTCTCCACAATGCTCGAGAAAGAGTTCTCTTCGCCCCGGTGGAGCCGCACCATCTCCTGCTGCATCAGGCTCTGGAACGCGCGCTGCGAGTGAATGCGGTCAAAGTGGTTCAAGGCGAACTGGACAATCTGCTCTCCGGGGGAGTGATCCGGCGTTAAAGCAGACAAGCTCATCTCGAGAACTCGCTGCGCAACCGTTTCAAGAGCCGCCTTGTACAGCGCCTCTTTGCTCTTGAAGTAGTAGTAGAGCAGTGCCTTGTTTACGCCTGCGATTTCGGCAATCTGCTCAGTGCGCGCGCCAGCCAGTCCGTTCTCGCTGAACTCCCTGACGGCAGCATCCAAAATGCGCGACCGCGTGTGGTCGGCACGTTCAGATTGAGTACGGGTTGGTGTGCTCGATGCCATTTATTAACTAACCAGTTAGTAAAATAACCTGAAAACGATCAGAATTGCAACCTCTAACAGTTAAAGCGTTTGTTTGGATGAGTTTATTGTAGGGAAGGAGAGTTCTATCTCGGGACAGAGAGGGCGGTTTGTGTAGAGCTGTCCGAGTTGCATTGTGTTCAATTGAGGTTCGGTTTTGCGGCTTAATTCCAACTTGAACGCCACAGGAGAAACCGTAAAACTGTCGGCTGTATCCAGCTTAAACTGCAATCATGAGACGCTTGAGCGGGACGCCGTTTTTGGCTTTGTCTTTCCTCGCAGGTCTAGTCTGCTTACTCGGTTCGCTTGCCCCAGCGCAGACCGCAAGCGAAAAGTCGCAAACTTCAAACGAATCGGTTGACCCTGCGTTTGAGGTGGCCACGATCAGGCCGAGCCACCCGACGGGTATGGACTGGGGACTGGGCACAAAAGGAAATCATTTCTGGGCGCATGATGCAACTGTTGTTGATCTGATTTCTTTCGCGTATGGACTTCATGCAAAGCAAATTGTTGGAGGCCCGTCCTGGTTCCGAACGGAGAGATATGACGTTGAAGGAGTGCCGAACTTTGAGGGGCGACCGCTCAGAGCGCAGTTGGAGACAATGCTGCGCAAGCTGTTAACGGATCGATTTCAGTTACAGGTTCACGCAGAGAAGCAGCAACTATCCGTTTATGTACTCACCGTAGCGAGTGGTGGAGTCAAGGTCCACAAGAGCGACGCTCCGCCGGATGCTCCTTCTGGATACGGGTTCCCGGTCGTGGTTCCGGTAACCCAAATGAAAGTGATGCACATGACCATGGCGGCCTTTATCAGTGCGTTACAGCGAACAGTCCTGGACAAACCCGTTGTTGACGAGACAGGCCTGCGAGATCGTTATGACTTTGTTCTGCAATGGACTCCGGACGAATCTCAATTTATTCCGTTACAAGGAACAGGTGTGCATGTGCCGGCCGCAAGCGGAGACGCGAATGCTCCGCCCGGATTGTTCACGGCAATTCAGAATCAGCTTGGGCTCAAGTTAGAAGCAATGAAGTCGATGGCCGATGTGATCATCATCGATCGAGTTGAGAGGCCCTCAGCAAATTGAATATTCGACTAGACTGCGAGGGTGGACTAGTCCTTCGCCGTGGCTAGAGCACCAAACAGCACACGGAAAAAACCCCGATGAAAAGCCATAGAGCCAGTAGCCAGGAGCTGAAAGCTCAAAAGCCCTTCGCCATCCGCTGCCGCATTGGTTCGTTGTCGCAATACACGCGCCACTCGGCCACTTTGCCATCCTGGATGAAGGCGCGAAATGCTGTGGGCGTTGTCCAGTGGTTTTCCGGTTTTAATTCGCCGTGCGGCGCGTAGGTTCCTTGTGCCATGCCCAGCATCGCCACCACGGGGCCGTCGCAGAATGTTTCGTCCACGGCCACTGTGTAATCGGGCACCATCTGGAAGTACTTGGTCCATCCGCGGCGCAGGACCTCGCGCCCCTCAGAGGCCGTGCCCATACCGTCGATGAAGCGGTGCCGCTCGGTCATCAAATCAGCGAGTGCGTTAACGTCTTGCCTGTTAATGGCCCTGATAAATGCCTGAGCAACAGACTCTGCCAGATCGTTCATGTTCCCGCTCCGTGTACCGGAATTTTCATGCTTCGGGTACACACCAAAATACACCTCCAGGGATGCACCTTAGGCTGTGCGGAACGGCACAACCGATTGTTTAAGGTTGGATAGCGGAGGAACGATACCGCTCACTGTGGAGGCAGCGCATCGACCACGGGCACATCCGGCGGCGGCGTGAAATGGAATGTTGCCGGAGGAATAGCCACGTTGATTTGCTCGCCACTGAAGGTAAAGTGCGTGAGCGCGCCGCCCGTCTCTTCCACGTCGATGGCCGTCATCACTCCCTCAGCGGTCACCGTAAGCGCGAGCCGGCGCACGCGGTCTTCCTGGCCTTTGGGCTGTCCGGTGAGCGTGTAGCTGCCGTTTTTCCCGGGCGCCATGCTAAGGTTGTTCATTTCTTTTTCAAGCTCGGTGTGCCCCAGCAGAAAGCGCAGCGGCGAACGCAGATCATCGAGTCTCTTTGCCGGAATGCGCTGCACGCGCGCATCGCCGGCGGTGTAGAACCACGCGTATTTCCCATCGAGCAGGAAGATTTTGCCCGGCGGCGAACTGTAGTCCCACTTCATGCGCCCCGGCTTCATCATCAGCAGCGTACCGCTCTCGGTGCGCTTCATGCCCATGCCCTGGTAAGTCTCGCTGAACCCGGCCTTCAGCGAATGCAGCTGATTGTAATGTCGGTCTACGCGCGCAGCGATTTCGTGCACAGTGGGCGCCTTTTGCTGCGCGTCCAGCGAGACAGAAAGCAGCGCGGCGGCCGCAATCATGCAGCCGCGCCTTGTGAGTTGGGAAAACTTCATTGCAGGTTCTGTGTGCAGGCAGTTCCGCCCGCCGGGTCGTACTTCACCCCGCCGAATTGATCGCTGCAAAAGCCGCGGTCGCCGGACTTTCCAACCGTCTGCGGCACAGCCGTAATGGTGTACCCGTTGGAGCGGTCAGTGCCGTTGATCGTCACCTTGTCCTTGCAGGTGATGGCGAAGATGTACCCAGATTTGTACCCCGAAATCAGATCCCCCTGCAATATCTGGGCGCCTGTGGGGGTTGGAGGACCAGAATTGGGATCGCCTCCCAAGGCAGGCAGGGTGCAGGCATAGCCATTGGCTGGATAGCTCGACTGGTACTGAATTTCCGCTTTGGTGATGGTCTGAACGGAGTTGATGGCCGAAGTCTCGTTGCCCTTTTTCGTCAAACTGCCAATGGTCGGAATCGCCATCAGCATAAGGATAAGAATAATGGCAATCACAATCAGCAGCTCCATAAGCGTGAAGCCGTTTGGCAGCGTAAAGCCGTCAGGACGCCGATTGCTTTGGATAGGGACAGACGAATTCGAGCCGGAACGGCCGATCGGGAGCTTGAACTTGCTTTTCATGGATTTCCAGTGCCTCGCAGAGCAGGCCGGAAGCTCCCGGCCCTTACGAACAAAATGCTACAACGTATAGACGCGAAAAGGAAATGTAACGCTCGGAAAGCAGCGATCAGGGATCAGGTGTCAGATGTCAATTTCGTAATGCGATTCATCGGGGACCGATCCCTGATCCCTGACACCTGATCCCTTTCATTCAGCAGACCAACTGCCCGTGCGTCAGCCTTACGCCGCTGAGGCGCCCCAGCAGAGTGACCGCAATGCGTTCTGGAACGAAGAGGCGCTGCGCCATGGCTTGCACTTGGGCTGCGTCCACTTCGTCAATGCGGGTAATCAGCTCGTCCACTGCGAAGAACTTGTGGAAGTACATTTCCTGCCGCGCCAAATTGGCCATGCGTGAGCTCGAGCTCTCAAGTCCAAGCAGCAGATTGCCCTTCAGCTGATCCTTGGCGCGCTTCAGTTCCTCTTCCCCAAGCGGAGTCTCTTTCAAGTTGCGAAACTCGGCCAGCACCAGGTTCACTACTTCAAGAGCCTTGTTCGCAGACGTTCCTGCGTAAACACAAAGCGTGCCGGTATCGCGGTAAGGGCTAAGGTCGCTGTAGATGGAGTAGACCATGCCGCGCTCTTCGCGAATGGTCTGGAAGAGCCGAGAACTCATGCCTCCGCCCAGCACAGTATTCAACAGCAGCGCAGCGTAGCGACTCTCATCGGTGATGGGCGGCGCAGGCACGCCCATGCAGATCTGCACCTGCTCGAGCGACTTCTTGTTGCGCATGACAATGCGCGCGCTGGGCTCCGGTGCTGAAAGCTCAGTGAGCGGCTCACCGAGCGACAGCGGCGAGAATTTTTCGGCAACTGCCTGAACAAACTTGTCGTGATCAAGCAGGCCGGCCGCGGAGAAAACCATGTTTCCGGCGTGAAAGCGGCCGCTGTGATAGTCGAACAGTTGTTCCTGCGCAAGCCGGCCCACAGTCTCCGTTGTGCCAAGGATGGGCCATCCCAGCGGGTGACCTTTCCAGAAGCTCTGCGTAAACAGTTCCTGTACCAGCACGTCGGGATTGTCTTCGTCGATCTTGATCTCTTCAAGGATGACGCCGCGTTCGCGCTCAATATCCGGCGGAGCAAATACCGGGTTCAACACCAGGTCGGCAAGTAAGTCCAGAGCAATCGGCACGTGGTCTGAAAGCGACTTCACGTTGAAGCAGATTGTCTCCTTGCCGGTAAAGGCATCCAGGTTGCCGCCGATCGCATCCATCTCGCGAGCAATCAGCTGGGCAGAGCGGGATTTAGTGCCTTTGAAGAGCATGTGCTCCACAAAGTGTGAAATGCCATTTGTCTCGGCAGGTTCGCAGCGCGAACCCGATTTAGTCCAAACTCCCATGGCTACGGAACGCAGATGGTCCATGCGCTCGGTCAAAACAATCAGTCCGTTGGGGAGTACGGTACGGCAAAGGTTTCTCTCGGTCATCGTCATCAAGTTTGACTCGATTGTAGGTCACTCGGATTCGAATGGCACATTCAGGGCCCGGTTAGGAAGATTTCAAAGGATTTGACCGCCGAGATTCGGGCTGCCTGCAGAGATGAAATACTGAGAATGCAGTGACCAGCAAACCCATTCATCTAGTGCGAATCGATGCCGACCCCAGCGTTCCCAATGAAGGGAGCCTCCGACCGCTGTTCGGGTTAGATGCAAGATCTCTTGCGGCCGTGATGGTGGAAATGGGCGAACCGGCGTGGCGGGGTCGTCAGCTTGTTGAAGCGCTTTATCGCCAGAGGGTTACCAGCCTTAGCGACATCACCACGTTCTCAAAGCAGCTGCGCGAAAAGCTGAGTGCCGCCGGATGGGAGATAGGCCGCCCTTCTATTGCCCAGATTTTTCGGTCAGCCGACGGTACTGAGCGCTACCTGGTGCAGGGAAGCGGCGGTGCAGGCGAGACGGTTGAGGCGGTTTGGATGCCCGAGGGCGACGGGGGCGAAGCCGGCGACGGCAGCCTGAGCGATGCCGCAACCAGCGAGACTGAGCAGATGAGCCTGACTGCCTCGCGCAGCCGAGCGACGATCTGCGTTTCAAGCCAGGTGGGTTGCGCCGTCAATTGCCAGTTTTGCCTCACAGCGAAACTCGGCTTCCAACGGAATTTGAGTGCCGGCGAAATTGCAGGTCAGGTGGTGGCGGTGCTCGCGCGGCATGGTGTCGAGATTGGACGCGATCGACTGAACATCGTGTTCATGGGCATGGGCGAGCCGTTTCTGAATTACGACAACTTCATGGGCGCCGTTCGTTTGCTTGTTGAAGAAGTCGGCTTGAGCCCGCAGCGCATGACCGTATCGACCTCTGGCATTGTGCCAGGCATCGAGCGCTTTGCTGGTGAGTCTGCCGAGGTTCGTCCCAAACTGGCCATCAGCCTGAACGCACCAAACGATGAAGTGCGCGCCGAGATCATGCCCATCAATCGCAAATGGCCGATTGAGGCAGTATTAGATGCTGTGCACAAAATAAAATTACGTTCGCGCGAACGCATCACGTTTGAATATGTTTTGCTGGGCGATGTGACGGATAGGCCCGAACACGCGGCGGAAGTGGCGCGCCTGGCGCGGCGCACCAATCTGCCGGTCAAAGTAAATCTGATTGCGTGGAATCCAGGGCCGGGCATTGAATACGCAACGCCTGCAACCGGGCGAGTGGAAGAATTTCGCGCCGTGCTTGCGGCGGAAGGTATTCCAGCATACGTGCGAAAGCCGCGAGGAAGAGATATCTTCGCGGCTTGCGGACAGTTGAAGCGCACTTTGGAAACATAACGCTGCAACGACACCGTCGCAGCATCGATCGCGCGGAACTATTCTTTCGGCACTGTAATCGGCTTCACGCTACCGCAGTCTGCGCCTTTGAAGACGGAGGTCGACTCGATGGTGTATTCAACCGGCGTTGCATTGGGGCCCATCTGCATGCTGCCCATAAAGTGCACCTTGCTGGTTGAGTGATCGGGATCGGTCCAGGTTGCTTCAACCGTGCCTTTGCCGGCCATCATGCCGCTGCATACCCAGTCCGCCGACATGCCGTTCGCCTTCTTCACAATATTGCTCATCTGGCATTGATTGTTGCGACTCTGCGGAGGCGGCGTGCCGTATTTGTCGATCAATTCCTTGGTAAGGCAAACCTGTGTTGTGTGTGCGCCGCCGCCAAAGGGCGAGTTGCCGCCCGAGGGCATCGTCATTCCCGGAGGCATGGGCGACTTCTGCCAGGTCATCGTGCTGGTCATCTCCCAAAGGCCGGGCTTCTGGTTCGATTGCGCCCATGAAATGGCGGCGAATACTACAAAACACGTCAGCGTGAACAACACCGGAGTCTTGCGCATAATATCTCCTTGAACTGGTGGCAGATTTGTTTGAGGTGATGATTGCGTACGGACCGTTTCGCGTACGAATAACTTTAAGTCAACTGCAGCTCAGGAGAAAAGTAAATTCTTCTACGCGGGTTGCGGGACGTCTGCACGCCGCAGCGAAAGCAGAGCCTCAGCCAATCGGTCTGTTGCGTGGCGCACCAGGTTCTCTTCTTGGGCAAAGTCTCCGATAATGCAGCGAACGCCCAGAGCCTGGATGCGTTCCACATCAGCAACAATCGGCGCAGCGCCTTCGGCTTTGTAACGAGCGAGCGTCTCCGGCGAAAACGGGGCTGTATTCACAAGTGCGCAGTCGAAGATAGGCGCGCGCGTGTGGTCGTAGATCTTCTCAATGTGCTGTGCCGCAGTTAGCCCCAGGCTTTCATTTGCCTGCGTCATCAGGTTGCACACAAACACGCGCAATCCGCGCGCCTCAGCAAGTGCCGCGGGAATTCCCTCAACAAGAAGATTTGTGATCAGCGAAGTGTACAAGGAGCCGGGGCCAACCGTGATCAAGTCCGCTTTCTGGATTGCTTCTGTTGTTTCCGGCAGTGGCGCAGGTCCCGGAGGATCCAGCGTCAACTCCACGATGTGCTGTTTGCTGGCGGTTATGTTAGTTTCGCCGCGAACAAAAGATCCATCTTCCATCTCCGCGACCAGCGTTGTATTTGCCGTGGTTGCAGGATAAATGCGACCGCGCGTGGCCAGAATCTTCGATGCCAGCTGAACCGCGAGCGCGAAGTCCCCGGTAATTTCAGTGAGCGCGGCAAGGAACAGGTTTCCGAAGTTATGCCCTTTAAGAGCTTCGCCGCCCACAAAGCGATGATTGAAAAGCCGCACCAGCAACGCTTCTTCTTCGCTTAGAGCAACCATGCAATTGCGCAGGTCGCCGGGCGGAAGCATGTTGAAGCCGGTGCGCAAACGTCCTGAAGAACCGCCATCGTCGGTTACCGTGACTACCGCGGCCAGATCGGCAATCGAACCGCCGGCTGCTCCGGTCTGGCCGGGCGCAATGACATGTCGGCGCAGGCCGCGCAAAAGCGTGGAAAGTCCGGTACCGCCGCCAATGGCCACCACCCTGATGGGCTGGATTGAGGAGAGAGTATCACCGTCACCAGACTTTGCTGGAGCAAACTTGCCGTTTAAGTGGGGTGAGGGAGTCAAAACCTTTACGGAATTTCAGGATACAGCAATTCTGTAAATCGAGGGTCGTCCACCATGCTTTGAAAGTCGTTGTCAACTCTGGCTTGCAAACGGTTCTTCGAATTCAACTCGATGGCGCGCGCCAGGTTGTTAAGACATTCCTGCGACTGGCCGGTGACGGCGTTCAACAACGCAAGACCGTAGTACGCATAGTCAGCTTCGGGAACCTGGGCCAGGATGTTGTTTAAGTGGTCACGCGCGTCTTCGTAGTAGCCGTTGTTCAATTGCGCGACGGCAAAATCGAAGTGCTCTTCAGGCGTCGCGAAACTGAGACTCGGCTTTTCCAATTGCCGCTGGCATGTAACGATGTAGACCCTGCAGCGCTCCTTGATTTCGATAGGAGCGTCGGGCCGCAGCTTTTCAAATGCAGCCAGGGCGCGATCGTACTTGCCCTGCTGGAGCAGTTGCACGGCAGCCTGGTAGTGCTGGTATGCCGCGCTCGAATGACCGTCTGATTTAGCGGCCGCCTGTGCAGGTTTCTTGCGGCTGTTGGCCGCGGTCTTCGCATCTTGCATCATGATTTTGTCAAAAGGCGTCACCTCCGAATGCCAGTGGAGGATCAACCTCGTCCTCTCCAATACGACCTGCGGAGAATAACGATACTCAGGCCCTCTTTATACGCATAACCCCGTAAGACGTCAATGGGTGGTCATGCGCGCGGAATTCAACGGCTCGATTCTGAACTATGGCCAGCCTGCTTGCGATAGACAGCCGGGTTAAGTGTTGGGTCGTTGTACATCTTCATTTGGCGATAGAGCTTGAACTGCCGTGTGCCGTCAACCGTCTCGCGCCATAAATCTTCAAGGCAGGCTGCAAGGTCACCGCGCTGCGTTTCCAAAATCGCAAGCCGTTCGAGATTGCGCTCAGAGTGTCCCGGAGCCGCGTCGGACCTCTCAACTTCCTCGCGTGTATGGTAAATCTTCAGGGCCAGAATTGAGAGCCGGTCAATCATCAACCCCGGCGATTCTGAGTTGAGCGGCGCACCCACGTTGGGTAGTTGCTGCGGCTCCAGCCAGTGCAGCAGCGCGCTGTCCAGATCTTCGGACAGATCGTTGCGCAGTTGGTTGGTGCTATCGATGTTGCGCTTTACCAGGGCAATGTCCGCGTCCGTCGCCCCAGGTGTCCGCGCTTCATCTTCGATATGCCATAAATCAAAATTGGCTCGATGCTGCAGCGCCACTGCCTGCAGGAATGCATCGGCAGGCGCAACAGTTTCATCTGCAGCAGCCGGCGACCGGTGCCAATCATCCGTCAGACGGTCATGCAACTCGACGATCGTTTTTGCTGAAAGCATCAATAAGTCCGGATAACCTGAAAATCCAGCACAACGTCAAATGGAATGGAAGGTGGAACTCCGATCCCACTGCACGCTCTGTGGTAGAACTATCCTAATTCAGGACCCACGTTGCACTCTTTCACCAGAGTCCAAGACAGCTGCTGGCGATCGGCAGCAAAAACAAGTTCAAAATGAGGACCGATCATGGACGGGTTTGAGCGGTTTCTTTGTTTGGCAAGTTTTGAAACGGGCCACGACTTTCTGCGTCAATGCGCGGAAATGGGCGTCAGAGTCACGCTGCTGACTCTCGATCATCATCGCGATGCCGCTTGGCCGCGCGAGAGTCTCGAAGAGCTGGCCACCATGCCGGCAGGACTCAATCGCGGGCAGATTCTGAACACTGTGTCATGGATGGCGCGGAGCCGCCGCTTTGATCGTGTGGTTGCCCTCAACGAAGATTTCCTTGAGACGGCTGCGCAGATTCGTGAACACATGCGCGTGCCTGGCATGGGAACCACCACCGCGGGATGTTATCGCGACAAGCTCGCGCAGATGGTGATTGCCCGCGCCTTCGGCTACCAGGTGCCCAAATTTTGCCGAGTTCTGAATTACGACGAGCTGCGCGACTACATGGCGCGTGTTCCCGCTCCATGGCGGCTTCGTCCACGCATGGGCGCGTCGGCAGCCATAAGAATCGGCGATCCCGAGCAACTATGGCGAACTCTCGACAATCTGGGTGACGCTCAGAGTCATTACATTCTCGAGCAAATCCTGTACGGCGATTCGTTCCGTGTCGATTCCATAGTCAGCGATTGCGAAGTCAAGTTTTCGGTGGTGCACGAGAGCGGGACGCGAACCGGCGAAATTGCGCAGGCGGGCACGGTGCACACCATGCACACCGTCGACCGCAACAGCCGTGACGCCAGGGAGCTTGCCGCAATCAATCGCGCGCTGGCTCCGTCTTTCGGCATGGTGCGCGGAATTACGCACGCGCATTTCCTTCGTTCGCATACCGACGGCAGCTACTACTTTCTTGAAATCGGCGCGGGAGTCGGAGGCGCATTCCTCGACGAAACTTACGCAGCCGACTCGTTTATGGACAATCTCGTGCAAGCGGCCACCGGTGTCAATCTCTGGCGCGAATGGGCTAATCTTGAAATCGCCGACCTCCGCCATACCGGACACGCGGTTCCGGACAGCTGCGAAGGTTACGCCGGCAGCGTGCTTTGCGCCTCGCAGGGAGCGGTGCCGAACCTCGAAGCCTTTGCTGATCCAGCCATCGTAACCCGCGTCCGCAGTGGCACACATGCTGGCTTGATCCTGCGTGCAGCCAACCCTGAACGAGCTAGAAATTTAATCGGTGAATTTACCGCGCAACTTGAAAGTGAGTTGGCCGTCGCTTCCGCTCTCCGGCAGTGAAGGCCAGATTGGCGGACTCGCTATCGCAGTCACCCTGGAAACTGTGGAAAAAACGGCATTGACAAGGAACATACCAGTCGGTATGTTCATACCAACTGGTTGGTCTTGAATGCAAACCATTGAAATAAAAAGTGAAACAAGGACTCGGATACTTGACGCCGCTCTGCACGTCATCCGCGCCAAAGGATACTCCGCTACCCGCGTTGAGGACATTTGCGAGGCCGCCGGGCTCACCAAGGGTGGTTTCTTTCACCACTTCAAAAGCAAAGAAGAGCTGGCAATAGCAGCAGCAGAGCATTTCTCTGCCATGGCGGAAAGTATTTTTTCTGAGGCTCCTTATCGGCGCTTCACTGACCCGCTTGACCGGCTGCTTGGCTATGTGGATTTTCGCAAGGCCATCCTCCAGGGCGACCTGCCGGACTATACCTGCCTGCTGGGAACCATGGTGCAGGAGACCTACGAAACGCATCCCCTCATCCGCAAGGTCTGCAGCCGCTGCATGAGTGCCCATGCGGCCACGCTGGCGGCGGACATTGAAGCCGCCGTCCGCAAGTACGGCATTACGGCTCGCTGGACCGTCGAGAGCCTGGCTTACTACATGCAGTCAGTAATTCAGGGCGCGTTCATCCTGGCAAAAGCCCAACAAAGCTCCGAAGTGGCGGCAGACTGCCTGGACCACTTGCGCCGCTATCTGGAACGTCTATTCCATCGTTACTAGTCCCCAAGGAGTCCCCCAATGAATCTCACTGAAGTCCCCGAAATCATCCTGTGGCCTGAAACTCATTACGTGTTCATCGAGAAGATTGGCCCCTTCGCTCAGAATGCCGGGCAAGCGTGGCAAATGGCCCATCAGCTTGCTCCGGCTCTGCGCCAGAACAACAAGATCACGAAATACATAAGCCTCTACAAGCGCGGCTCGCAGACCTATCGCGCAGGATTCGCAATTGCGTCTGCGCCAAAGAATCTGCCGGCCGGTTTTTCGTACGAAATATTTAAAGGTGGCAAGTACAGTAAATTTGTACTCACCGGCGCGTATACAGATTTGCCCGCCGCATCTGGCCGCGTTTTTGATATGGTCGCGGAGCAGGGAATCGCACAACGCGAAGATTTCTGCATCGAGAATTACGTTACCGATCCCAGCACAACCGCCGCGGATCAGAACGTGACTGAAATTCTTATTCCCACAGAGTAAAGATCCCTCGATGCCGCAGGCGGGATCATTTCAACGCTTGCGGCATCAACTTCCGGCATAAGCTATCTTCCAACGTGCGCTGGCTGCTATGCTTCTGGCGCCATGCTACGACGCGAATTGCTTAAAGTATCTCCTCTCGCTCTTGGTGCCGCGGTCGGCCATGTTTCCCAGGCCTCAGCGCAGACTGAAGTGCACGATACTCAAGCGCTGTACAACGTGCGCGACTTTGGCGCCACAGGCGACGGCAAAACTGTTGACACTCCTGCGATCAATAGGGCGATTGAGGCGGCAGCGGCAAAAGGCGGCGGCACAATTCTGTTTCCCGCGGGCACGTACCTGTGCTTCACCATCCGCCTCAAGTCCAATATCGAACTATTTCTTTCGCGTGGCTGCACGATTCAGGCGGCGGACTCGCCTAAGCCAGGCGACTCGACGGGCTACAACGGCGGCACGTACGACGCGGCCGAGTCGAACGATCCGTGGACACCGTATCAGGACTTCGGCCACAACCACTGGCGCAATTCTCTGTTCTTTGCCGAGAACGAGCACGACATCAGCATCCTTGGTCCCGGCCTTATCTTCGGCAAAGGTCTTTCGCACGGTGGCGGCAAGGGTGTGCGCGGCGGTTACGCAGTATTCATGGCCGAGCAGCCAGGTGTGGGCAACAAAGCGATTGCGCTAAAAAATTGCCGCAACGTTTTACTGCGCGATTTCAGCGCGCTCAAGTGCGGCCACTTCGTCGTGCTGGCAACAGGAGTCGACAACCTTACCATCGACAACCTGCTCATCGATACCGATCGCGACGGGCTCGACATTGACTGCTGTCGCAATGTGCGCGTTTCAAATTGCACAGTCAATTCTCCCTGGGACGATGCGATCTGTCCCAAGTCGAGCTACGCGCTTGGGGTTGCGCGTGCCACTGAAAACGTCACCATCGCCAACAATTACGTATGCGGTTACTACGAGCTCGGCTCCGTAGTTGCCGGCACATGGAAGAAGTTTGACGAGGAAGCGCCCGTATCGCGCCAAGGCCGCATCAAGTGCGGCACAGAATCGAACGGCGGCTTTAAAAATATTTCCATCACCGGCAACGTGATTGAAGGTTGCAAAGGAATCTCGCTTGAATCTTCAGATGGCGCCTACATTGAAGACATTGCGATCACCGGCAATACCATGCGCGACATTATCGACGCGCCGCTGTTTCTGCGATTGAACCGGCGCAATCGCGGCCCGAAAGAAACCATGCGGCCGGGCACGCTGCGCCGCGTCGTCATCTCCAACCTTGTGAGCTACAACTCGGCTGCGTCCACCGCATCGCTTATCTCGGGGATTCCGTCGAACTTGATCGAAGATGTAAAGCTCTCCAATTGTTTCTTCGGACACGAGGGTCTGCCAAAAAGGATGCGCGTTGGCTGGGGGGATGCGTTTGAACCCATGCCGGAATGGCGCACCCATCAAGGTGCCAGAGAATGAAGACGGCTACCCTGAGATTTTGCGCATGGGGCCGACTCCTTCGCACGGCTTCTTCGTTCGTCACCTTCGCAACCTTGAAATGTCGCATGTTGAGGTGGCGCCCATGGCTCCCGATCCGCGCCCGGCGTTCTGGCTTGAAGACGTCCACCGCGCCGACTTCTTTGCCATCACAGCGCCGTGGCAGCAGAACTTCTCGCTCCATGGAGTGTCGGATTTTCGCCTGGCATGGTCGCGCGCGGGAAAAGATGCCAACATCGACAAGGCTGAAGATCAGGTCATCTAGTGAGTTTTCAGAAGGGTCTGCTCATTGGTAGGGGGCAAACAGGCTTTCGTCTGGCGCAAACAGGGGCCAAAAAATGAAAAGCCCCTGAAAGGGGCGATGCCAAACCAGCAAAATCAGACCCGGCAACTGAAACGTGGTGAGCTCGCTGGGACTCGAACCCAGGACCCACGCCTTAAAAGGGCGTTGCTCTACCAACTGAGCTACGAGCTCGTTTCAGGCCGCTGTTTTAAAGCTAACATAGGCGATGATTTGCTGCCTGTGGACGGTTCTCGAACAGCTCTTTGGGCGCGTCGATCCCGGGCTGAGACCTTGCCGGGTTCATGTCCAGAACCACACTCGTTGGGGTAACCAAACCTGTTTAATCATTGGTAACCAGAAGCTGGCCGAAATACGGTTACGGAATGGCCATATCACGAATAAAATCAAGCATTTCGCGACCTATGTATGACGGGAAAGTGTTAGTCAGGCAACAGTGCAAGTGCTATTGTTCCGCGACCGCCCTCCAATTACGATTCCCGGTAAGGATTTCGTCCGTTTTATAGATTCAGATCGTGAGAGTTTTCCGCAACGCAATGGCCGGCTAAAAGTTCTATAAGTTCCGGGCGCGGAAGCGGGAGCAACGGCGGGGAAGTTCTGGGGAGAAAGATGACTGATCGAGGGCCGCTGTACGACCAGGACGATACGCCTGAAGATGTGGCAACCCTGTACTCGTGGGCCAACCTGCACGGCGCAAAGTACCGCGACTTTTCAGAAGCTCGGGCGCAAACGCGCGAAAAGGCTCGCCAGCGCGTACAGCAGGCCATTGAAGAAGAGCAGGCGCGCCTGCAAAAGCAGGCCCAGGCCGAGCGCGCAATCGAAGTTCCCCATCGAGCAGACTCCAGCCGCCTTGAAGAGGAAGACCGTCAAGCCGAGTGGGCCGCGCAACAAGCCGCCCAGATTGCCGTGCAACACGAAGCTGAACGCGAGGCCACACAACAGGCTCTCGCCGCACAGCAGGCCCAGGCGGTTCGAGAAGCCCAGGCAGCACGAGAGGCTCTGGCCATGCGCGAGGCGCAGGCTGCTGCCCATCGCACTGCTCAGTTGATAGCACAGCGTGCCGCCGAAGAAGCGTCCCGTCAATCAGCTGCCGCCGAGCGGGCTGCCGCTGAACAGGCCGCAGCCGTGAAAGCTGCCGCAGAACAAGCCGCTGCAGAACTTGCAAAACAGCGGGCCCAGGCAGCAAATCAGATTGCAGACAACGTGCAGCAACCAAAGCCGCAACAAGTTCCGCAACGCCCCGTCTGGCCGCCATTGGTTGACAGATTCGCAGATTTTGTCGCTCCTGAAACCAAGTTGCCTTCAGAACCGCACCCAGAGCCGCCAGCGGTACAACATGTTCCGTCGCAACGCGAGTATCCGGGATATCAGGCACCCATGCCAAGCTGGCCCGGCACGGTCCCGGCGCAACCCGTCGCCAGTCGTGAGACTGCAGCCAGTCGAGAGACTGCAGCCAGTCGTGTGACTGCAGCCAGTCAGGAGCCCCTTAAGTCGCCCGTCAGTTCCTGGCCTCAGGGCGAGCCGGAACAGCGCGAGACGCCGTCACGTCCGGCATGGTTGACTCCTGAGCGGCCAGAAACTCCCAGCCCCGCTGTGCCTCCAAAGCGTCCATCTGAAGACACGCTACAGGGATCGCGTGACCGGCTTGCTTCGCGCTGGTATGCATTGCGCGGCGTATTTGACGGTCCGAACGCGCAGCCCGAAGTTGCGCCCGTCGCACCTCCTGTACGGCCTCCCGCAGTGGCTGTGTTTTCACTCGCGGGTGGTGTAGGTAAAACCAGCCTCGTAGCCACTCTCGGCCGGGCATTGTCGAGTCGTGGCGAGCGCGTACTGCTCGTCGACACAGCACCTTATGGCCTGATGCCGTTCTTTTTCGGCGCTCACGATCAGCGCCCCGGTGTATTGCGTACCTTCAGTCCTCCTGGGGCCAGCGGCGATGCGCCCATTCAGATGGTCACCATCGACCCGGACCCGCTGGCGCCTGAGGCGGCAGATCCGGAAGAATTAAGCGCTGAAATTTCGAAATACTCGCGCGGTCTAAGCCGCATCGTCGTTGATCTGGCCACTGCATCCGGAGAGACGACGCGGCGTGTGCTTAAGATGTCGCCGCTGGTGCTGGTGCCCATGGTTCCCGACATGAATTCGGTGGTGAGCGTCAGCTCCATCGACAGCTTCTTCCAGCACAACATCAATCCAAATTCAAAACAGCTAATGCCGTTTTACATCCTCAACCAATTCGATTCTTCACTTCCGTTGCACCTGGACATTCGCGAGATTCTGCGTGAGCAACTTGGCGATCGTCTGCTGCCGCTTGCGCTGCACCACTCCCCGGCGGTAAGCGAGGCCCTGGCCGAAGGGATGACGGTAATGGACTACGCTCCCAATTCCACCGTGGCTGAGGATTTTGCAAATCTCGCCGGATGGGTCAAGAGCCAGTCGGCGCCCGCCAGCAGTGCCTACCGAGGTGTCCGCTGGAGTGAGCGATGACTCCTACTGGCATCTGGCAGGACATTGGAGCCGGAGAAAATGTATTAACAAAATTGCTCCGGCTTGTCTTCCTGCTGGCCGCTGGCACGGCCTTCTTCTTTCTTGCATTTCTTCCGCTCACGTGGCCGCAACAGGCCGTTCTCGGTTTGTTGACCCTTCTGATCTCCATTTTTCTCGCGCGCGGTTCCGACTCTTATCTCGTTACATTGATGCTCATGCTGATGTCGCTGTTCTGTACGTTCCGGTACGGATACTGGCGCGTTGAGCAGGTGATTCGTTTTTTTCAGGATCCTGCCAGCCACTGGGGCGCCATTGACATCTTCTTCATCCTCTGCCTGCTGCTCGCAGAGGCCTATGCGTTCATGATTTTGTTCCTCGGCTACTTCCAGACCATATGGCCGCTGCGCCGCGCACCTGTAGCTCTGCCGGAAGATACTGATGAATGGCCGCACATCGATATTCTGATTCCAACTTTCAATGAGCCGCTTGAAGTGGTGCGCTTTACCGCGCTTGGCGCGCTTAACATGGATTGGCCGGTCGACAAGCTACACGTCTATATCCTCGACGACGGGCGGCGTAAGGAATTTGAGAAGTTCGCGCTCGAAGCGGGAATCGGCTACAAAACACGCGACGACAATCGGCACGCCAAGGCCGGCAACATCAACTGCGCACTGAAAAGTCTCACCTCACCGTACATCGCCATCTTCGATTCCGATCATGTTCCGACGCGCAGCTTTCTGCAGATGACTGTCGGCTGGTTCCTGCGCGATCGCAAACTGGCCATGCTGCAAACGCCACACCACTTCTATTCGCCCGATCCGTTCGAGCGCAACCTCAAGCAGTTTCGAATTATTCCGAATGAAGGCGAGTTGTTCTACGGCGTCGTACAGGACGGCAACGACTTTTGGAATGCCAGCTTCTTTTGCGGTTCATGCGCGGTGCTGCGCCGGTCTGCTCTGGACGACGTGAACGGCATCGCACATGAGACCGTTACTGAAGACGCGCATACATCGCTACGTATGCAGATGAAAGGCTGGAGCACAGCCTACATCAACATTCCGCAGGCAGCCGGGCTGGCTACTGAGCGGCTTTCAGCGCATGTAGGGCAGCGCATTCGCTGGGCAAGAGGCATGGTGCAGGTTCTGCGCACCGACAATCCTCTCTTTTCTCCGGGCCTTAGTTTTGCGCAGCGGATGTGCTACTTCAACGCGATGGCGCACTTTCTCTACGCAGTGCCCAGACTCATCTTCCTAACCGCGCCGTTGATTTATCTGCTGCTAAATCACACCAATATCCCCGGATACTGGGCGGCGATTCTTGCTTACGCATTACCCCACCTGGTCTTGTCGGTGATGACCAACTCCAGAATTCAGGGCGAGCATCGGCATTCCTTCTGGAACGAAATCTACGAGACGGTTCTCGCGCCCTACATCCTGCTGCCTACCGTTCTTGCGCTCATCAATCCAAAGCTGGGCAAGTTCAACGTGACGTCCAAAGGTGGAGTGGTCAAGCGCACGTTCTTCGATTCCAAGATCGCGCTGCCGTTTCTGGTGATGCTGGTCTTCAACGTCACCGGACTGCTCGTGGCAATTCCGCGCTTTCTTATCTGGGATCGCGATCGCCCTGGCACCGTGATGATGAACGTGATCTGGTGCTTCTTCAACCTGGTCATCATTGGCGTGTGCATATCGGTTGCGCGTGAGCTCAAGCAAAGACGCTCATCTGTGCGCATCAGCGTAGTAACGCCCGTCATGGCTAAATTGCCTGACGGAAGATTGCTGGCAGGGGAGACAATGGACTTGTCCAGCGGCGGCACCAGTATCCGGTTTGGCGAGGCCATTCAATTTGCGCCTGAGAGCAGGTTGCGTCTCGCGTTTACGGCGCTGGTCGCAAGCGGGGATGTGCCCGCCACGATCATTTCCTCAGAAGGAGCGGTTCAGCGGGTGCGGTTTGAAAACTTGTCCATAGCCGAAGAGGAAGTTTTGACCATGGTGCTCTACTCGCGTGCGGACTCGTGGTTGGGTTGGGGTGAGTCGCGCAAGGGCGATAATGCCATATCAAGCCTCGGCAAGGTCTTCCTTATCTCGATGCACGGGCTCGGCGTTACGATTAAAAGCCTTTTCAAAAAAGAAAATGGAGATGGAGACGGAAGCGGCCGCGGCTCCAATTCGCTCTCGATAGCCCGCACTACTCTGCTTCTAATTGTGGCCGGCATCTTCCTCTTCTGCGCCACAACCCTTAGCGGTCAAACACCGCCTGCGAAGCCTGCTGCCACGAGCGCGCCAGTTGCTGTTGCAAACACCGCAGCAGCCTCCGACAAAAATGCAGCTATCACGCCGGGGCACTACCAGGACCTGTTTACGCTCAACGATACCGGCTCGCCGCAGATTGAGCTGCACGGAATCGACAGCACTCACAATATTTATTTCACGCTGCCTGAGACACACGTTGTTCGCACTGCGAAGATTCACGTTTATTACGCTTTCTCTCCCGGGCTTCTTCCGCAAATCAGCCACATCAAACTGTTGTTGAACGGCACGCTCTTTGCCACAGTGCAGCCCACGCCTGGTCAATCCGGTGGCTCTGATGCGCGCGACGCCGAAACGGAATTAACCATTCCGACCGATCTGCTGGTCCACAACAACACGCTCACTGTCGAGTTCATCGGGCACTACACCATGGTTTGCGAAGATCCCGCCAACACCACGTTGTGGGCGCGCGTTCATCGCACCACCTATCTCGACATTCGCGGTGACTTGCTTCCGCTGGTCGACGATCTCAAGCATCTGCCGGTTCCGTTTCTCGATCAGGCTGTGACCCAGCCGCCAAGCATTCCCGTTGTGTTCGCAAGGCAGCCGTCGCTCAAGGCAATCCAGGCCGCAGGCGTGGTCACCAGCTACTTCGGCATGGTGTCAGAGAGCAGGGCGGTGCGATTCCCGGTGCATTTCGGAGCTCTTCCGCAAGGTAACGTAATCGTAATTGCGGAGAACCCTGCGAGTTTGCCTGAAGGATTGGCTCTGCCCAACATCAACGCGCCCACCGTCGCCATGCGCACCAATCCAAACGACCCATTCGGTAAAGTGCTGATCGTGGCCGGTGCGGATGCGGATCAAACGCTCATCGCCGCCCAGGCCGTGGCCCTGCATAGCGAAATGCTGGCTGGCGCACAGACAATAGTAGAAACGCTGCAGCTGCCCGGTAAGCGTCAGCCTGACGATGCACCGCGCTGGGCCCGCACTGATCAAACAATCTCGCTGTGGGATTATGCAACGTCAGAGCAAATGCAGGGCGACGGCACTTCGCCGTTGACGGTATATTTTAGAATTCCCCCGGACATCTTCTACGACGACCGGCCGAATGCGCTCTTGAAGCTTGCCTATCGCTATAATTCCATTCCTATCGGTCCTATATCGAGCTTGCAGGTCAAAATCAACGGTGCGTTTCTCGATTCCGTTCCGCTCGTCCCCGGCCAGGAAACCTCGCGCACTACGGAAAAGGATCTGCCTGTTCCGGTTGTGAATCTGCGCCCCTTTTCTAACTCGCTTTCGTTCGACTTTACATTTCAGTTGCTCAAAGGGCCTGACTGCAAAGACACCACGCCCATCAATATGCAGGGCTCCATCCTGAGCGATTCATATCTCGATCTTCGCGGCTACCCGCATTACGCGCCGCTGCCCAATATCGAAACGTTCGCCAATGCGGGATTCCCATTTACGCGCATGGCTGACCTGAGTGAAACCACCGTCGTACTGCCGCCCACGCCAACCGAGCAGGAGATTGAAACATTCGTTACGATGATGGGCCATTTCAGCCGGCAGACAGGCTATCCCGCCTTGCGTGTCACCGTTGCTGGTCCTGATGTTTTGCATGTAGGCGAAATGAATGATTTGCTCATCATTGGCTCAGGAGACGACCAGCCGGCTTTCACACAGCTTGCCGACAGTCTTCCCGTATCCATGCGCAGCGGACAGGTTCAGGTGCGCGATACGCAGGGCTTCTTCGTCAAGGTTCTGCATAACGCATGGTGGAAGCTCAAGACCGGTGAGCACACTGACTCCGGCCAACTCATCGCATCGGGCACTCCTGACGCAGTCATTCAGGGAATCGAATCACCTTTTGCACCGCATGCGAATCGCAGCATTGTCGCCATCGATTTGGGAGACGCGAGCGATTTTGAGCCGTTCCTCGACACTTTTCTCAGGGTGCAGCAGGCTAGCGATATCTCCGGATCGGTTTCGGTTTTGCACGGCAATCAATTTCAGTCCTTCCGCATCGGATCGCACGTTTACCACGTAGGGACGGTGCCGTGGTGGGTAAGGCTTCAGTTGTGGCTCAGGCAAGTACCATGGCTGGCTGCAGTCATTGTAATTATTCTGGCGTTCCTGCTGGCAATCTGGACCCGGCAATGGCTGCGTATTCGTGCTCGCGCGCGCCTGAAGATGACGGAAGACTAGTACGAGATTCGGACTAAAATGTACTTCAGAACGCGCGCATAACTAATCTGGACCGAACGAGCGGATTTTTCATTTATGGAGAGCCGCATTCGGCCTGTTTGAACGCGGTTTGTTCTCAAGTTGAGCCACGCCGCCTTACGCTGCTTTGGAGATCGAGCGATGAACATCAAGAAGCCCTGGCTGCCGATCTTATGTTTATTGCTGATCCCGACGGCCGTCGCCATCGGATGCCGGCACAGTCCATGGCGTTTGTGGAACTCCTTCTCAGCACGCTTTGTCGATACGCAGGGCCGCGTATTCGATCCTCAGGGAGACCAGCACACTACTTCAGAGGCACAGGCATACGCCATGTTCTTTGCGCTGGTCGCGAATGACCACGCGCGCTTCGATCGCATCCTGGCATGGACAGAGGTGAACCTGGCGCAAGGCGATCTGACGTTACACCTGCCAGCCTCGTACTGGGCCAAAGACAGCGGCGGCAAATGGAAGGTGCAGGATCCCAACTCTGCGTCTGACGCGGATGTCTGGATGGCCTACTCACTGCTTGAGGCGGGACGACTTTGGAACTCGCCGCGCTATACCGACATTGGGCGCAGCATGCTCACGCAGATTTCAGGCACCGAAGTCGCCAACCTCCCCGGCTTCGGCCTTATGTTGTTGCCGGGCCCGGTGGGCTATCAGCGCGATAATACCTGGACGCTTAACCCAAGTTATGTGCCCGTATTTCTTTTCGATCGGCTGGCAGTTCTTGATCCCGCGGGACCATGGCATCAGATCGCGGTGAACGTTCCGCGACTGCTTGAAGCGAGCACGCGTCATGGATATGCAATGGACTGGGTCACCTACTTTCCCGGCGATGGTTTCTACCCGGCACCCGAACGGCATTCAGGCACCGGCGCCAATACTCACGAGCCCGGCGGCGGATACGATGCGATTCGCGTGTACCTGTGGGCGGGCTTGCAAGGCGATAGCAGCCAGACGAAAGTAAGGCTCGTGAACGCCGTTTCTTCAATGGGCGGATATCTGGGTAATCACGATGCGCCGCCCGCCAGAGTCAGCGATCAGGGTGTGCCAGTTGCGCAGGCGGGCCCGGTGGGATTCTCCGCCGCCGTATTGCCGTACCTGCGCGCGTTTCCTGGCCGTTCCACCCTTGGCGCTCAGCAAATGATTCGCATGAGCCTGATGAAAGACGACGCAACCGGCTTATACGGAAAAGACCTGACCCTGTACGACCAGAACCTTGCGCTCTTCGCCACTGGTTTTCTCGACGGCAAGTTTGAGTTTGGTCCGGCGGGCGAGTTGAAAGTAGAATGGATGCGCCGATGACGGTGGGCCGCAGCGTGTGGAGAAAGAGTTCGATCGTAGTGGGCTGCCTGCTGTTGGCGCTGCCGCTCTCATTTGCTCAAAAAAAGCCTGCTGAAAATTCCTCCGGCAGCACCCGCTCCGTTTTGATTGATAAGGCACGTGCGCTTGAGTCGCGAGGCCGTCCTGATATGGCTGCGCAGCTCTGGCAGCAGATCCTGCTTGCAGAACCGAATAATCCTGAGGCGCTCGCCGGGCTGGCCCGCGATTACAAGCTCATGGGCAACGCGGCTCGCGCCGGTGAGATGCTCAATCGCTTGCGTCGCATCAATCCCAACGATCCTAATCTTGCAAGAATTCAAAGTCTGAGCAGCACGCAGTCTGAAAGCGAACAACTTCACCGCGCAGGTGAGCTGGCAAGGCAGGGAAGAACCGAGGACTCCGTGCGCATTTACCGGCAGCTCTATGGCGACAATCCACCCGACAATGAAATTGCGATGGCCTACTACCAGACGCTTTATGCCACGGCGACCGGCAAGACAAACGCCGTTGCCGGAATGAGGGGCCTGGTTCAACGCTATCCCGATAACCAGCGCTTCGCAGTTGCGCTGGGCACAATGCTTACCTACGATCCGCGGACGCGCGCCGAGGGCATCCACATTCTTGAGGGCTATCCCAAAGATGCTGAAGCACAACCGGCGTTGCGTCAGGCGCTCATCTGGAACGCAGCGAATCCTGCCACTGCAAACCAGTTGCGGAAGTACCTCAAGTCACATCCTGAAGACGCGGAAGTGGCGGGCAATCTGAAAGACAACGAGCGCAAGCTGGCGCAGATGAACACCGGCATCGCTCATACCTCTGGGGAGCGCGCAGCCTTCGCAGCTCTCAACGCGCACAAGCTGGACGAGGCGCAATCGCGTTTCGATGCGCTGTTGCGTCAGCAGCCGAACAACGGCCGCGTTCTGGCCGGTATCGGTTTTCTGCGCATGCAACAGCGGAACTTCGGCGCTGCCATCAGCTTCCTCTCCCAGGCCGAGCAGAATGGCTACAAAGTAAAAGCGGTTGCAGACGCACTTGAAACATCGCGCTTTTGGGACGTGATGGGCGAGGCCACGCAAGCCTTCAATGACAACCGGCTCGACGTTGCATCAGCCAGGTATAGGGCGGCGCTGGTCATGAACGCGCGCAGTGCCGACGCGCTCAACGGACTCGCCGGCGTCTTGATTAAGCAGCAACAGTACGCAGCCGCCGCCGGTGTTTACGAGCAATTGCTCGCCGTTCAGTCCATGAGTGAGGATGGTTGGCGCGGCCTGTTCCTTGCCTACGCCAGCGACAAGCAATATACAACGGCGCTCGCCACCTCCTCGCGCTTTCCTGAAAAAGTGAAAGCAGCGCTCGCGAAAGATCCTGAATATCTGCGCACGCTGGCAGCTGTCTATCAGGCGCAGAACCGCAGTGACGACGCAGAGCGCGTGCTTGCACAGGCACTGGCATTGCCTTTTCCCAACAATGGAACCACCCTTAAGGCGGAAACCAAGCTGCAGTACGCCGGAATTCTGATGCAGGCGCGGCGGTATAGCCAGGCCATCCCGCTCTATACGCAGGTGCTCTCCGACAATTCGAATGACGTATCTGCGTGGATGGGGCTGGTGGGCGCATATCACGAGCTTGGACAGGACGCGCAAGCCGTTGCCGAACTGAAAAAAATGCCTCCATCCACCTACGAGACTGCACTCGCGGATCCCAGCTTCCTGGCAATGCTCGGCGCAATCTATCAGCAGTCGGGCCAATTCGACACCGCGCAGGGTTTGCTGGAACGTGCGGCGAAAATAGAGGTCGCAGCCGGTGGCCAGCCCAGCATGGCGCTGCAGTTGCAGCTCGCCGGCATTTACCTGGCACGCAATAACAGCAATCAGGCCATAACAATTTATCAGCGTGTAGTCGTCGCCAATCCGGAACGCACTGACGCGTGGAAGGGCTTGATCGGTGCGCTGCTGGCCAACGGACGCAATGCGGATGCGCTCAATCAGGTGGCGGCCATGCCCGCAACCGTGCGCGCGCAACTTGACGACGATATCGAGTTTGACCAGAGCCTGGCCAGCCTTTATGACAACAACGGTGACACGGCAAACGCCATCGCGTATATGAATCGCGTGCAGGCTTACTACGCCAAGCGAAACGCGCAGCCACCGGCCAACATCGAAGTCCAGAACGCGTGGCTCCTCTATAACACGGGAGATGATCGCGGACTATACGGCTGCTTGATGCGTCTCGGCAGCCGCAGCGATCTGAGCGCTGCGCAACGCGAGGCCATTCAGAACATCTGGATCAATTGGAGTGTGCGACGCGCCGAAGTCGCATTCGATGACGGCAACTCCGGCCGCGCCGTTGACATTCTCGATGCAGCGTTGCAGGCGTTCCCTGACAACCTGGCGGTGCGTAAAGCAGTGGCTGGTGGATACGCGCGGGTAGGACGCGCGCGCGAAGCGCTTAAGATTTTCAAAGCGCTCAATATGCAGGACGCAACCGCGAGCGACTATCAAGGTGCAATTGGCGCGGCGTTGGCCGCCAACGACAAGGCGCAAGCTGAAGCCTGGCTGCGCATCGCGCTCGATCGCTTCTCAAGCGACGCGGGGATACTGTCACTCGCAGCCCGTTACGAGCAGTCGCGCGGTGACAATCAGCGCGCAGCGGCATACTGGCGCGCGGCGCTCGCCGCCATGCCTGCATCGACACCTGCTGACAAGCTGGCGAATGAGCTTGTGCATCCGGAACAGAATGCAGGCGCGCATCGCAACGCCAACGGTACAGACCTTAAGCAGCTTCTCAACCCGGATAACGACCACCCGAATTCAACAAGGTTGCCTGCGCCCCCACGCTACACCCCTGATCCAAGACCCGTGATCGGGAATATTCCCTCGGCGCAGCCCGCGAATCCCCAGCTCTTCCATCAACAAAGCGCCGTCAGACTCGGCCTGGATAATTCTGGCGCCAATCAGAGCGCGTCCGGCACTTGGGCCATGCGCGACGGTGTTTATCATCCGCCCGTCGCCGGTTCTCAATTGCGCCATGCGTATGGCTTGGCAGGATCGGCTGTCTCGCCACGGTTGCTCCGCGCGAGTCTCGTCACGGGACAAGCGCCTGACACGTGGGACAGTGGATCGATCCCCATCGTCGCCAATCCGCCGCACTCCTTGGCCACCGATGCATGGAAGGGCCTGATCACGTCACTGACCAGCGCCCATCGCAATGCGGAAGCTCTTGCCGAGCTTGCCAGAATTCCTTCCGATGCGCGCCGTCAACTCGAGTCCGATATCGAATTCGTTCAAGCTGTCGCAAAGTTGTATCTCGCGATGAATGACTCAGCGCACGCATCCGTGTATCTCAACCGCGTGGAAAAATATTACGCGCAGAATCGCTCTGCCGCACCCGCTAACTCTGGCACTGTGAACCTGCCGCCCTCAGAACGCACCGTTGGAGTTGATGAGCACGATTCGGCAACCGCAATACCCGCGCCACCGCTGCGTATCACCTCTCAACCGATGGGAAACCAGGCTGCTCGCGCACAAGCTCAATTCGCCGCGCAAACTGACAGCCAACTAACGCAAGGCTCAGCGGCTGTTGTTCACGCGCTTCCAAACGCTACGGTCAACGCCGCCGACAATCAATTCGCTGCAACGCAGGTTCCCGCGGATCAGTCGCAGGTGCGTCCCGCCCTCGATCCTGTTCCGGGTGTCTTGCATACGCAGATGGGTGATTACACTTCGGCGCAGTACACACCTTCCGCGCAGGAAGCCGCCACCGGCGCGTATTCAGTGCCTCGAACGCAACTTGCATTGCCGCCGGAGAAGCCCGCAGCATCCGCACCTTCTGAAAGCACTGCTGCAAGGCGGCGCAGAATCACGCCTCCGCCAAACAGGCAAGACGATCGGCAGGCACCCACGCAGGTGGCAATAGCAGAACCGCCCGCGCCGCCACTGAGCAGCGCGCCCGCGGCACCCATTGCGCCGTCGCAGCAAGCACCGCAGTCTGCGCCGCCCCATGCAGGCAAATCGCAGCCGGCTCAGACGGGAGCCGGCGCGACAGATGATCAACTGCAGGAGCGCAATCTGCCGCCGCTGCGTGGACCATGGTCCCGCACGCACGGATACTCGATAAGCCCGCGCGAAGAAGCGGAATTGCGTTTACGCACGATTGAGGGTGGCTACAGCGGGTGGCTCGGCGGCACCGGCTTCATCAACTATCGCAGCGGAGGGCTCGGATACGATCACCTCGCCGCACTCGAGGCTCCCTTTGAGGCCTCGCTCCCATTGGGACCGCTGGCACGCTTCACCATCGTCGCCAAGCCGGTTTTTCTTGACTCGGGACAATCGGACGGAACCAGCCTTATTTCAGTTTTGAAGTCCACCACGTCCGGCACGGCACTCGCCACCATTCCGCAGCCCATCGGAACATTGGCCGGAACCAACATAGCGCCGCCGGCCCAGCAAAATGCAATGGGCATTGGTGGAGAAGTGCAGCTTGCGTTTCCGCAATTCGCCATCGCCGCCGGATACACGCCCTACGGATTCCTTGTCTCCACATTTACCGGCAGGCTCATGTGGAAGCCCGCCAACGGCCCCATCACCATCACCGCAGCGCGCGATTCGCAAAAGGATAGCCAGCTTTCTTACGCTGGCCTACGCGATCCCGCCGGCAATACGCTATCCACCCAGGGCCAGATATGGGGCGGCGTCATCGCCAATCAAGGCAACTTGCAATACGCGCATGGCGACGAGCAATCGGGATTCTACTTCAACGTTGGCGGCCAGTACCTCACCGGCTACAACGTCGTAAAAAATCAGCGCATCGACGGCAACGGCGGGGCCTACTGGCGCATGAAAAGATTGCCAGAGTATGGCGACCTGAACATAGGCATTAATTTTTTCGCCATGCACTACGCAAAAAACGAAAACGCGTTTACGCACGGCATGGGCGGATACTTCAGCCCGCAAGGCTACTTCCTGGCCAATGTGCCGTTCACCTTTACCGGTCACTACAACACGAGCCTGCACTACAACGTTACCGGCGGCTTCGGCGTGCAGGCTTTTCAGGAAAATAAAACCAAGTTGTGGCCGCTCGCAGGCGACCAGGCACTTGAAGTCAGCCAGGGCAATCCCATGCTGCCCGATCACACCAGCGTGGGCCCCAACTACGATCTTCACGGGCAGTTGGCTTACCAGATCGGCCCGCACTGGTTCGCCGGCGGATTCTTCAGCGCCAACAACACGCGCAACTACTCTGCCGCATCAGTAGGGTTTTCGATTCACTACATGTTCCGCGCCCAGCCATCTTCGGCCAGCGGTCCCACGGGCCTGTTTCCCAGCGACGGCCTGCGGCCGTTTACGGTGCCTTAACTATCGGTATTCGCAGACAATCTAATCCGTTCGACAGCAGACAAATCAACAATTTCGCGCCTCAGAACTATCTCATGCCGCCTTCGTGGTATTCGAGAGAGTACTATGCCCATGTTAGCGTCCCCAAAGGAGGCTATACGTGACCCTCGCGAGCTTTTTCAGCAAACAGTTCATTGACGTAATCGAGTGGAATGAGCCGCAGGACGGCATTCTTTGCTACCGCTATCCGATGCGCGACCTGGAGATACAGAACGGGGGCCAGCTCACAGTGAGCGAGTCGCAAATGGCAGCCTTTGTTAACGAAGGCAAAATTGCCGACGTCTTCGGCCCCGGACTGCACACGCTCAATACGCGCAATCTCCCCATCTTGACTGACCTGTTGAATTGGGACAAAGACTTCGAGTCTCCGTTCAAGTCCGAAGTTTATTTTTTCTCTACCCGTCAGCAGATGGATCAGAAGTGGGGTACCGCAGAACCCATTACCATTCGCGATAACGAATTCGGCGCCGTGCGGTTGCGTTGTTTCGGTATCTACTCCTATCGAATTGCCAATCCGCGCCAGTTCTTTAACCAGGTGAGCGGTACGCGCGGCGCTTATTTTGCTGAGGATCTAGACGGGCAACTACGCAACACGATTCTTGCCCACATCACCGACGGATTCGCCAACAGCAATGTGGCGTTTCTCGATCTCGCGGCCAACCAAACCAGGCTCGCGGCGCAAATCAGCGAAGGCTTGAGGCCGGTGTTCGCCGCGCTCGGTCTGGAACTCACGCAGTTCGTCGTTGAGAATATCTCCATGCCTGAAGAGCTCGCCAAAGTTCTCGATCAGCGCATCGGCATGAAGATGGTTGGGGACATGGGCCGCTACACCCAATACGCTGCCGCCGAATCGCTTGACCTGGCCGCCGCCAATACCGGCGGAGGAGCAGGCGTGGGCATGGGGCTCGGCGCTGGAGCTGCTGTGGCTCAAGTGCTTGCCGCCAATTTGCGCACTCCGATAGTTGGAACCGCGGCTCCATCCGGCGAAACAGAAGTTTCAACCGCTGAGGGCACCAAATTCTGCATCGAGTGCGGCCACGCTATCGCGGCGCGTGCCAAGTTTTGCGCTGAGTGCGGAAAGCCGCAATGAGTAACTGTCCCGCCTGCGGAGCTCCGCTCGAACTCCATCCAGACACCGAGGGCTTCGAATGTAGCTATTGCCATCGAGTCTTCTTCCCGGGCAAGGAAGAAGACGGCGTGGTGATTACGGGCGCACCGTCTGACCCCAATCTCAACTGTCCGCTTTGCTTTCAGCCGCTGGTCAAGGCAAGCCTTGCAAATATTGCGCTGCTTTATTGCACGCAATGTCACGGACTGCTGCTTTCGATGGGAATCGTCTCCGATCTCGTCGAGAGTTTGCGGGTAGATCTTGATCACTCAGCTGTACAGACGCCTGCGGATCGCGACGATTTGAAACGCGTTCTCCAATGCCCCAAATGCAACCTGCGCATGGATGCACATCGCTACGCTGGCCCCGGCAACGTAGTGGTAGATGCCTGCGACAACTGCTCGCTCATCTGGCTGGACCGCGGCGAAATCACCCGCATTGCAAGCGCCCCAGAGGAAGGCGACCTGGAACGCACTTTCAGCTTTTGATCGCCACTTGGTACATTGTCAATGCAGTAGCAGCTTCCTGGTTGGCAATCACCCGTCCCGAACTCAGATTCGGGTGCGAAGAATTACACTTAACTCTTCGCATCAGGTTCGTTGCATCTGCAAATTCAAGAAAACACCATGCATCCAGTCATTGAAGTCTCGGGGGTCCGCAAGACCTACGGCAAAACCGTCGCCGTCGACGAGGCGTCGTTCGATGTCAAACAGGGAGAGATCTTCGGACTGATCGGGCCGAACGGTGCAGGCAAGACCACCACGATGGAATGCATCGAGGGAATTCGCAAGCCCGACCGCGGCACTATCGCAGTGCTTGGTCTTGACCCATTTCGCCAGGTGTACAAGATGCAGGAACGCATCGGTGTTCAGCTTCAGCAGGCACAATTGCAGAAGCGAATCAAAGTATGGGAGGCGGTGGATTTGTGGGCGTCGCTCTACGGAAAGAAAGCTCTGGATGCAGACCGGCTGTTGGAACAGCTTGGCCTCACTGACAAGCGAAGCGCGTGGTTTATGAGTCTCTCCGGCGGCCAGAAACAGAGACTGTTTATCGCTCTGGCATTGATCAACGACCCGGAAGTCGTGTTTCTGGACGAATTGACCACCGGCCTCGATCCGCAGGCACGACATGCAATCTGGGATCTGGTTCGCAGCATCCGCGAGCGAGGCAAGACAGTGTTTCTAACCACTCATCTGATGGAGGAGGCCGAGCGTCTGTGCGACCGGGTAGCCATCATGGATCACGGACGGATCATCGACATCGACACGCCCGAAGGCCTCGTCCGTCGGCACTGCCCGGAGCGTACGGTCGTTCTCACTCAGGACAACGAATCCGCCGGCGAGCACTTCGAGAAGATTCCACAAGTAGAATCGGTAATCCGAGACAACCAGCGATTCACCATTCGCGGGCGGGGCGACGACCTGGTTACCGAGGTGATTCACTGCCTGTCGGAGAATGACATTCGGGTTACTGATTTCCGCACTATTCTTCCCAACCTCGAAGACGTATTTCTCAAACTCACTGGCCGCTCCATTCGCGAATAGGACAGACAATGATGCTGCGCGGACTTTGGAAATTGACGTGGATCGAGCTAAAGATCTTCATGCGCGAGCCGCTGGGCGCATTCGGCACCATCGGTGTGCCTGTTTTGATCTTCATCGCCTTGGCACATGTGACAAATCTCCGATTCGGCGTACCCCCACCGGTTGCCAGCGGTCTGCCACTGGACAATATTCCTGTTCTCGTGGCGATCCTGATCGCGATCAGTGCTGTTCTTTCACTGGTCACCATCATCTCCATATATCGAGAGGGCGGCATACTCAAGCGGCTTCGCGCCACGCCGTTGCGCCCGCAGACCATTCTTAGCGCCCACGTAATCGTCAAACTCCTGCTCACTGCGGCAACACTGGCCTTGATGTTCCTTGCGGGAAAACGCTACTTCCCTCCTGGTGCAAATGTGCCCTGGATATCGTTGACCATCGCCCTGCTCATCAGCACCTGGAGCATCCTTTCGGTCGGCTTTATTATCGCCAGCATCGTTCCCACCGCGCGCTTCGCGCAACCGGTCGGCGCGGTCATTCTGTACCCCATGATCGCTATCTGCGGGCTCTTTGTGCCTATTTCTAATCTGCCGCCAGTTTTGCGGACTGTGGCGCAAATAATGCCGCTCACTTACGCCGTGCGCCTGCTCCATGGCATTTGGGTGGGTGAAGGATGGCTGGCACATCTTGGCGATGTAGCAGCATTGACGGTGTTGTTTCTGTTTTTTACAGCGATCTCAGCGAAGATATTTCGTTGGGAGTAGCAAGGCCTGCGGCGGCGCTTTTCCCGCTTTTAATCCGCATCCGAGCCTGCGAGCGCACTCCCATTGGCCGGTCCTAGCCTAACGGCGCAGTGGCTTGTGCATCGGAACCACTTGCACGGTCACGTCGCGAACCTCTGAGAGAAAGCGGTTCAGTACTGAGCCGCGCAGCAGAATGTCCCAGCGCGAGCGTGCGGACTGGCCGAACACCACATGCGAGATGTTCTCCTGTTGCGCATAGTGGATGAGCGCATCGGAGACGTTTCGATCGGTGAGGTTCACAACCTTTGCGCCCAAGTCGCGCGCCATGCGCTCGTACTCTTCGAGCCGGTGGAATGCGTCAGGATCGCCGTGGCCTTTGTCGTCATTCGGCTTGGTTACGTAGACCGCATACCAGTTGCTGTTGAGGCGGCCGGCAATGCGGGCTCCAACGCGCAATAGCCGTTCCGTCCCGGGGCGCGCGCTCAGGCAAACCATCACCTTCTCGGGGATTGGCGCTTGTTCCAGTCCCTGCGTGCGGCGATACTCTGATGCGCGGCTGCTTACCTGCTCGGCAGTCGTTCGCAGGGCAAGTTCGCGCAGCATGTTCAAATTGCCCTTGCGGAAGAAGTTTGCCAGCGACTGCTCAACCTTTTCCGGGGCGTAAATCTTGCCTTGGCGAAGGCGCGAACGTAGCTCATCCACCGTAACGTCGACGTTGACAACTTCATCGGCACGTTTGAAAAAATTGTCGGGAACCGTCTCGCGGATCACGGTGTTGGCCGAGCGGTTGACGGCGTCGTTCAGCGTCTCAAGATGCTGAATGTTGACGGCCGTCATCACGTTGATGCCGGCGTCGAGCAGCTCCAGTACGTCCTCGTAACGCTTTTTATTTTTGCTGCCCGGAATGTTGGTATGTGCCAGTTCGTCGACGACAACGGTGTTCGGATGCCGCGCGATAATGGCATCCAGATCCATTTCCTTTAGGTTGACCCCTCGATAGGGGATCACTTTTTCAGGAATGATTTCCAGGTCGCGAATGCGCGCTTCAGTTTCCGCGCGGCCATGTGCTTCAACCAGGCCGATCACCACATCCACACCAAGCTGATGTTTCATGCGGTAGGCATCGCTCACCATGTCCCAGGTTTTGCCCACGCCTGGAGCAGCGCCAAGGTAAATGCGCAGCTTTGCAGGCTCGGGTTGCTTTTCCAGAACGATCTCGGCCATGCTCTAGCCCACCTCAACAGGATGCCGGACTACATCCGTAACCGCTACCGGAATTGTGAAGCGCAACGTTGTGCCATGGCCCAGGCGGCTTTCAATGGCGATCTGGCCGCCAAGCGACTCAACCAGGCGCCGTACCAGCGCCAGGCCAAGGCCCGTGCCCTTTTCTGAGAAGGTGCTGAAACGATCGAAGATGGTGCTCAATCTCTCCGCTTCAATGCCGCGGCCAGAATCGCGCACCGTGAACTGAACAAAATCTTTCGTCTCTTCGGCGGCCAGCAGAATCTCTCCATCCGGCGGCGTGTAGCGAATTGCGTTCGACAAAAGGTTGTCGAGAATCGAGCGAAGCGCGCGCCGGTCGGCATTGACCACCGAGAGATCGGCGAACGCTTTCACTTCTACACGAATGTGTTTTTCTCCGGCTTCTTCGCAGAAGCGATCGCGTGCCGCATTCAATTCCTGCAGTGGACGCAGGCGCTCCAGCTTCAACTCGCGCTTGCCGGTATCCAGCTCGGCCACTTCGATCAGGTCGCCCATCAGGTCGTCCAGCTTCTCTGATTCGTTGATGGTGGAAGCGATCAGGTCCGCCTGTAATGGGCGAAGTTCGCCGCCGAATCCCTGGCCGAGCGCGTACAGCCCGCGACGTAACTGCAGCAGCGGATTGCGCAGCTTGCGGCTGGCGACTGCGATGAATTGTGTCTTGAAGCGGTCGGTGTCCTGCAGAGTGGTTACATCTTCAAGCACTGTCACGGCTCCAAGCAGACGCCCTTCAGAGTCGCGCATCGGCGAGGTGCGCAGCCGATAGCTACGATCCTGGTTGCCAATGCGCATTGGAAGCAATGCCGCTTCGTCTTCTGTCGCTACCGCCTTCTGCATTGAAACTGCGGCGCGGATTGCGTTCAATATTTTTTCGCCGCCTGGTGTGTTGGCCAGCGCCATGCGATCCGTCGCAGCCTCGCCGAGCAACTCCCCAGCGGCCTGGTTCACCTTCAACACATGACCGCGCCCATCCGTAACGATGATTGGTTCAAAGATCGATTGAAGCACGGCATCAGAAAGCTGAAATTCCATCTGCTTCCGGCCTGCTTCACTGTCTCGCAACTCGCGCAGCCTTCCGGCAATGCGCGTCAGTTCGCCGGCAATCACGCCAAAATCGTCGCGGCTGCTCCATTCAACGCGGTGCTCCAGGTTTCCTTGGGCAATGCGGTGTGCGTCGCCGGCCAAATTGTGAATGGGCCGCAAAACCAGGAAGATGGTTGCCGCTGCAACCAAAATCGATACAGCAAAAAGCACATAAGCAACAGAACTTAGACCGGCGGCAGCGATTGCGCGATGCGCGATCGCAATCAATCCGGCCATCAGGCAGACGAGGAGCGTGCAGCCAAAAATCAGTCGCTGATTTAAATTGAGCATTGCCCGGACTCCGTGCCGGTTGAGGATGTCACTCCTATTTTCGCGGAAATGGCCTCATTCCGCAAAATCCGAAATTAATTATGATTTGCGGAAACGATTTCGCCGTTATGGAATTCGGCAAGCCGCGAGCGAATCATTGTGCCATTGGCAGTCGAGGCCCCGAGGCTGCGGATACGAAACCAGGGTCCAATTGACTCCGAAATCGCGCTTCAATCGCTCAAAATCTGCAAGTTGAAAGTTCCGCCAGCCGCTCTGCGCTTCCACCTCGCGGTCCCATCTCGGAGCCAGTTCCGGCACCTGTGTCACCACGGCTGTGTCCTTGATTGCATCGCAAAGCTGGCTGCGCTCGGCCAGTGCTCTGAAGCTGTGATAATCCTCTCCCGGCGCTTCAAGATAGCGAGGGTCGAGGGCAAAATATGCGTCGGTTGGCGTGTGAGTCCGCACCCACGCGAATGCCTGTAGCCAGGCGTTGGACGGCGAGCTGCCCGGCAGTTCAATGTGCCGGCTCGCTGGGTATTCGGCTCGTTGAGCAGCAAACATGCTTCCATTGGCCACAAGCAGGAACATCGCCCAGCGCCACGCAGACGCTTTAAGCAGATACTTGCCCAGAAGGCAGCCCCCGATGAGGGCCATAAAGAAGTAGACCAGTTGCAGGTAGCGCATCGGCTGAAAAGGCGTCAGGCGAACAAGCGAAGCAGGAGCCAGCACTGCCATGGCGAAAACCTGCTGAAACACGCCGTATGCAAATACCGCCAGCGCAAATCGTGCCAGCACCGGCTGGTTGTGCTCCCGCGCCTTTCTCCAAAGCAGCCAGAACAGAAATAACGGAGCCAGCGCTCCGAGCCACTCATACCAGGTCCACTTGTATAGGAAGTAGTAGGTGCGCGTATTCAGCGCTTTCTCCCACAGGGGGCTGGGCTTTTCAAAAATCCAGACTGGAATCGCCGCTGCCACCGTTACTGGAATTTTGCGTACTTCGCGGAACGACCGCATTCGATCGTGGACGAATTCTGACATTGCTAAAGCGAGGAAACAGCAGAATGACAGCCCTGCCGCGGCCATGATGGGGTGCATGAAGAATGCTCCAACCATCAGGACAAGGGCCTGCACGTGCTTTCCAGCCATCACCCGCGAAACAGCCAGCAATATGAGCGCAGTAGCGACATTACGGGCATGCAGGTGCTGATCCAGCAGGTAAATCGCGGTTCCGGACACCGGCAAAGTGAACATGGCGGTAACCAGGGCCACGCCTGCCCACTGCGCGGTACGTTCTTTAAAAAGTCGCCCGGCAATTTTCCAACAGGCATACACAATCAGCCCAATCGATATCAACTGCCAGAAAAGCGCCGTCACCGGAACAGGAATGTGGGTCAAGCGAACAAAGTCTGCCACGCAGACGTCGAACATCGTTCCCTGAGTCTGAAGCCGGAAGAAATCGGCATCTTTGGGGTAAAGCGATGGATTTAAATTATTTTGCACTGCGGAGAGGTAGATTCCATCATCCTCAGTACCGGGGTGGTAGCCCATCACCGCGAAGCCAAGCAGCGTGAAGCAAAGCAGTAACAGTAGATTGCCCTGGTGTTTGTGTTTCAAACCTTCACATCCCGCGTGATCGAGCTCAGCATGTCGTCAGTAGTAATGGAACCATCGTACATTCCGGTTGCTGCGTCGGCAATGCCATCGTTGCCGCATACTTTGCAGCCATTAGCAGAAGCTACACCTGCGGCAACAGCATCCTCAACAGCAGGAACGCACCCACACCTGCAAAAAAGATGAATGCCATGCCAATGCCCGGCTCGCGATTAACTTCAGGCACCAGGTCGCTCGCGCCCACATACAACGCCACGCCCGCTGAGATGGGCAAGCCATAAGGCAGCCAGCCTGGCAGCACCTCGATCACGCCTACCCCTACAAGCGTCGCGGCCGCAAGCCCCACGGCGGAGTAAAAGGCTGATGTGCGGCTGCGTCCGCTGGCGAGCATGACGCTGGCCATTGTGAATCCTTCCGGCGCTTTGTGCAGAAAGATGGCAAGAAAAATCAGCCAGCCCAGTGCGTTTGAAACCACAAAGCCTGAACCGATTGCGACCCCATCAAAGAGCGCGTGCACGCTCAGCCCCGCCAGTACCGACATGCCGGTGCGGCGAGAAACAAACTCGTCGTGGTGCGTCTCTTCGCCGTAATGGAAGTGGCCGCTGATGGTGTGTTCCAGCAGGTGAACAATGCAGTATCCGGCCATGACGAGCACAGGCCCAAGTTGAGGGCTCAGTTTAATGCTCTCAGGAACCATTTCGAGCAGCGCCACGGCCATCAGGAATCCAGCCCCGAGAGCAACAAAGTAGCGCAGATATTTCTCGACACCGCGAGCGCGCACCAGCACCAGGCCGCCGGCCACATCGGCCAGCGCAGCCACGGCACCGAGGATAAGCGAGATCTTCAGCATGATCCTGGTTCTTTGCTACCCGCTGTGGCGGATGTGCAGCACGTCGCCGTCCTGCACAATGTACTCCTTGCCTTCAAGGCGTAGCGTGCCTTTGCCTCGCGCGGCCGCTTCAGATCCCGCGGCCAGCAAGTTGTCCCAGCGAATAGTTTCCGCACGAATGAAGTGATGCTCAAGGTCGGTGTGGATGGCGCCTGCGGCCTGCGGCGCTTTCGAGCCAACCGGCACGGTCCACGCGCGGCACTCGTCTTCGCCTGCCGTAAAAAAGCTGATCAGCCCAAGCAGCTCGTAGCTCTTGCGGATCAGGCGTACCAGGCCGCTTTCGTGCAATCCGTAACTCTGCAGAAAGTCGGCAGCCTCTTCGTCATCCATCTCGGCCAGCTCGGCTTCAACCTTGCCGCAGATCGCCGTAGCTCCGGAGTTCGGCCGCTTTGCAACTTCTTCAAGCTTGTACTTGCTCGCCGCTGCATCCAGATCCGCGCCCAGCGTCATGCTCTCGCCGATATTCAGCGCATACAAGATCGGCTTTTGCGAAAGGAACATGAAGCCCTTGATGAGCTTCTTTTCTTCCGGCGTCATCTCCAGTTCGCGCAGCGGCTTCTCTTGCTCAAGACATTCTTTGGCACGCAGCAACAAAGCGTTTTCGCGCTCCAGTTCAGGGCTGCGCATTTTCTTCAAATCTTTCTCAAGCCGCTCGAGCCGCTTTTCAACTTGCCCCAGGTCGCTCACAATCAAGTCGAATTCCACATTCTTGATGTCGCGCAGTGGATCCACTGCACCCACATGCGGAATGGAATCGTCCTCGAATGCGCGCAATACATGGATAAGGGCATCTACCTGGCGCAGGCTTGCCAGAAACGCTGATTCTTTCAGCGCCTCTTGCCCGATCGCGGCCACGTCAACATATTCGACCGCCGCGAACGTGGTCTTCTTGGGAGAATAAAGCGCGGCAAGCTTTTCCAGTCGATCGTCCGGCACGCGGGCCACGCCAATATGCGCCTCGCGCGGATTCGAATAGCCGTGCTCGTCGAGCTTCGCCTTGGTAAGGATTTTAAAGAGCGATGTTTTGCCTACCTGTGGCAGGCCAATAATGCCGGTTTTCATTGAGCTTTCCGTTGGGGCCCATTCAGAATGGATTGCGCATAAGGGCCTCTACGATGATACAGGAACGCAGTAGCAATTCCTGAAAGCCAACTGCTGAATGTCAGCTGCGCGCTGACTCAGCCCACGCAATCAGCGCCACCGTGGCCACGCCCAGCAGCATCACTACTCCTTCAAATTGCTCGCTGCGATTGTGGAGCTTGTTGAAGTGGACCGTGATTTGATTGGTCTGGTCGCTCGAATCGATTGCGCCTCCGGCTGCGATGCGGTCGCGTTCCATTGCCGGAATGATGCCGAACTGCGAGTACACCGTGAAGCCGAGCATCAGTACAACCAGCACCATCGGCGCGAGAACCGCATTTGGTTTGTACAGCCCAAACGCAGGAGCGAGCGCAAGCAGCGCCAGCACCACGAGCGCAGACACAATCCCCATGCCATGAAGAATGCGGAGCAACTGGCCGACGATACTGCCGGCAGTATGCGTGTCAGGACGTAGCGTTTGGAAAGTGATGGCGGCAACAACGGGAAAGAAAATCTCGGCGCCCAGCCATACGATGAGCGCGAGATAGAGAAGAGAGCGGAGCAAAATCTTCATGCGTGCAAGAATACATTGCCACGCTCTGCGCCGGGCAAAAATCTGTCGCGCTTATTCCAGCATCCCGCTGACAGAGGGCCGTCCAATCAGGCGCTCAATGCGCTTGCGGATCGGCGGGTGCGTGCTGAACAAGCCGGCGAGCATATCGCCCGCGAGCAGCGGCTGGATGATAAACAAATGCGCAGACGAGGGCGAGGCAAGCAACGGAACCTGCTTGCTGGCCATCGAGATTTTTTCCAGAGCACTCGCAAGCGCATAGGGATTGCCGGTAAGATGCGCGCCCGACGCATCGGCCTCATACTCGCGCGTACGCGAAACCCAAAGCTGAATCAGCATGGCCGCGATCGGCGCCAGCAGCAGCATCACAAGACCACCCAGACCACCGCCCTCGCGGTCGCGGCGGTCGCCGCCGTATCCGCCCAAGGCGCCAAACCAGAACGCCATGCGCGCAAGAATCGTGATGGCTCCAGCCAGCGTTGCGGCAATGGAACTGGTAAGGATGTCGCGATTGCGCACATGGCCCAACTCGTGCGCCAGCACTCCTTCAAGCTCTTCGTCGTTCAGTAACTGCAGGATGCCGTGTGTGACCGCGACGGAAGCATGTTGCGGATTGCGCCCGGTTGCAAATGCATTGGGAGACTCGGTGGGGATCACATACATCTTCGGCATGGGAATGCCCGCGCGGCCGGCCAGCCGTTCCACCACTTCGTAAGCGCGCGGCATCTCTTCGCGCGAAACCGGCTTGGCACTGTACATGGCGAGCGCGATCTTGTCAGAATAAAAATAGCTGAAGAAGTTAGTCGCCGCCGCAAGGCCAAAAGCGATAATCGCGCCGTTGCTTCCGCCGAGATATTCCCCGGCAAGAATCAGCAGTACAGTCAGCACGGACAGCAGAATTGTGGTCTTGAGCGCGTTCATTGCTTGCTCCCGGTTCCCAGCTCAACTGGCTTTGAACCTGCCTATTTGACGCGAGACGCACCCAAACAGGTTCAAAGCCTTGCAGGGCCAGATGTAAGGCAAATACGTGGGCAGGGACAAAGCGGTTCCGCAGCTCAAGAACTCCAACGGACGCTATGCGTTGCGCTTCAGCGCCCTGGCCAGCACAGTCTCCAGCGCCGACTTCACCTTGGCATAATCCTCGGGCGAAAGCGTGCCGGCGATCTTCTCGCTCTCAATGGCAAAGAGCTCATCCTTGAGCACATTCAACAGCGCGCTGCCTTTGCTCGCCGAAACAGCTACTGGCTGATAGGCAACGTTGGCAGTATGCGCAACCGCAGGAACCGCAGCTACCGGAGAGGCAACGCCCTCAGGCCTGCGCAACAGGAATCCCGCACCCGCCGTCAGCAGCAGAGCCAGGCCACCCAGAATCCACCACTTGTATTTTGACAATGGATCAGGCGTGTTGATGGGCTCACCGATACCGCCGCCAGGCTGGCCACCCGCGGCCGCTTGGCCGCCCGCGCCACCTTGCGCGCTTGCGCCGGCAGCCTGGTCCTCGCGCGGCATCGATCCGGTGCCCGACACACTGAATGTGATCGGCTTGTCTGGCGTCGCACCCTTCACAATGTATGTCTGCACGCCGGGATCTTCCTGCACCGGCCTGAAGTTCTGTCCCGAGCCTGCAGTGAAGGTCATGCTCTTCGGCATCAGCACGGCAAAATTATCCGCCGGCAGCGTAACCGACGATTGGAAGTCGTACTTGCCGCTGCTGTAGGGCAGGGTATAGCTGATCTGGAACAGCGTGTCCTTGTCGCCCTTGTCAGGTTCAATGGGGACACTGAATGCGTAGTGTCCCTTAGCGCCAGTGGGCTCGACATTTGTGGAAGTCGGCAATCCTCCGGGACGCTGTGAGCCGGCTGCGCCAAGCGTGGCGTTTTCAGGCAGAACAATTTCAAACGAGCGTTTGCTCCATTGCGTCGTTGGGGGCTGGCTGGTGTTGTGAACAAAAAAGCGCTCATTCACTTTCAGCTGGCCATTGTCCGATTCGATTTCGATTACATCCGCTTCAATGAATACGCCTGATACCTTGGCCGCAACGTTGTATACGGAAATGTCCGCGCCAGGACCACCGCCCTGAGGCGCGGCGATGAACGAGCCCGCTCCCAGGTGAGTGGCACGGATCAGGTATGGGCCGCTACCCGGCATATTCAGTGAATATTTGCCGTTGGCGTCCGTAGTGGCCTTCGCAACTTCACCCATACCGGCTTGAACGTCAACCAGCACGACCGTGTCACCGGCAGAAGGTTTGCCCGTGGTCTTGTTGGTCACCGTGCCTGAAACCGTTGCAGCCTGGGCAAGTGCGCCTGCAAAGAGTGTACTTAGAGCAAGAGTCCGAATAACGATCTGCGTCAATTTCATGGTCGTAATAACTTCCTGTGAATCTCCGTGATTCGGTTGGGCAAGGGAAGTGCGAATGCGCGTAAGTCCCCGTCACCAGGTTGTGAGCGAGCTGAGAATCTGTGAAGGCGCGCCCGAAATAAAAAATGTGATCGCGAATCCGATCAGTGCTGAAGCACATCAATTTCCGCCAGCAAATGTGAGGCTTCGTCTTCAAGCTGCGCGCGCTGTACCTGGAAGTCTTCTTCAGGATACTTGCCGGCCTTGAACTCAAAATTCAGATCGCGAAGGTTCTCGTACAACTGCTCCTTGCGCTCCAGCAGATAATCCAGCCGCGACTTTTCTTTCTGGCTCGCAAACACGTTCTCAGGCCAAAAGGTGTAAACCACCAGCGCAAACAGCAGAAACATTCCCGCGATCAGGCCCTGCGTCTCAGTCATCATCAAAAGCCTCCATCCACGCCAGTCTCTCGACGAACGCGATCTCTGCGTTCAACATCGGCGGGGGTTTCCAGTTGCGGGTTGGCAGCTGCGGCCTCTGCTTTCAGAGCCGACAATCCCGACCAGCGGCGGATCAGCAGAATTGTGCCGAGCAGCGCCGCCGCAAAAACCGCGAAGGGAGCAATCCACGCCACAAGATCGAATCCGTGCGTACCGGGCGCGGCCAGCACGGTTGCGCCGTACTTGGTTGAGAACGCCGCCAATGTTTCTTTATCGCCCATTCCCGACGCAATATCTGTCCGCAGCAGCGTGAGTTCTTCTCCTGATTGCGTGCAGCCTACGTGGTTGCACTCGCCAACCAGTTGCGCGCATCCGCAGGTACACATCATGCGATGGTTCAGATCGTAGTAGCGGGCGTTTGAATCGGTAGCGCCCATGGAGAAGCAAACCGCGACGGCCAGCGCTGTTGCCTGCGCAACTTTCATCCAGCGTGAGCGCATCAGTCGCCTCCCTTCAGCACGGGCTCGGTCGGTATGGTGCGTCCTGCAGGCACGCGCAGCGAGGCTGTTTGCGGAGTCAGGCTGGGAACCAGCGCGATGAACGTACCCCAGATGATGATCACCAGGCCTGCCCAGATCCAGCCAACCAGCGGATTCAGAAATGCTTTGATGATCGGCTGACCGGTGTCAGGATTCGTTCCCTCATACACGACGTACAAATCCCAGCTCGGCAGAGAGTGAATCGCCACCATCGTCTGCGGCTGCTGACTGGCCAGGTAGACGCGTTTTTCCGGTGTCATCTGAAACTGCTTTTTGCCGTCTCTGTATACGTCGAGCATGGCGTACTCAGAGTTGTAATTCAGGTTCGAGTCCTGCGTGGCTCCCACCTGCTCAAGCGTGTACGGGCCGATGGTCATGTGGTCGTGCAGACCGAGTTCCTGTTCCTGTGTCGTGTTGAACGCTGCGCCGGCCAGGCCCACCACCACGATCACCACTCCGATGTGAATAATGTAGCCGCCGTAGCGCCTCGTATTGCGGCGCGTCAGCAGCCACATTCCCACGGCAAGATTGCGCCCCGTTTGCCGGGAAATAACGCCGGCGCCGCGCAAAAATTCTGAAGTGATGGCGGTCATCACAGCCGCGGAAACTGCAAATGCCACCAGCGCGTAGAAGTTGCCGGATGAAAATTGGCCGCCCTTCCACGGATTCACGCCCACAGCGAAGCAGACAATTACCGTGGCCCAAAGTGCAATCACTGGAAGCACAAAATTGCGCTTGATGCTCTTGAGCGATGTGGAACGCCACGGCAGCAGCGGCCCTACGCCGGTAAGGAAGAGCAAAAACAATCCAATCGGAATGGCGACGCGGTTATAGAACGGCGCGCCCACCGTAACCTTGGTGCCCTGCACATATTCAGAGAGGATTGGGAACAGCGTTCCCCACAGGATCACAAAACACGCGGTCAGCAACACAAGGTTGTTGAACAAGAAGCTTGACTCGCGGCTCACCAGCGATTCCATATGCTGATCGCCCTTTAAATGATCGCGATGCAGAATGTAGGTAAAGATGCACACCGCCAGCACAATGCCCATGAACACAATGAACCACGTGCTGATGGACGACTGCGCAAAGGCATGAACCGAGCTCACCAGGCCGCCACGCGTCAGCGTAGTTCCCAGCATCGTAAGCAGGAAAGTGGAGAAGATGAGCCACACGTTCCAGCTTTTCATCATGCCTTTCTTTTCCTGCATCATCACGGAGTGCAAAAATGCCGTGCCCGTAAGCCACGGCATAAAGCTTGCGTTCTCCACCGGGTCCCAACCCCAGTAGCCGCCCCAGCCAAGCACCGCGTATGCCCAGTGCATGCCAAGAAATATGCCGGCAGTAAGGAAGAGCCACGTAACCAGCGTCCACACCCGCGTGATTTTGATCCACTTTTCACCGGGGTAGCGCATCATCAATGCCCCCAGCGCAAACGCGAACGGAACCGAGAAGCCCACATACCCCAGGTAGAGCATCGGGGGATGGATCACCATCTCCGGATACTGCAACAGCGGGTTTAAACCATTGCCATCGTCTGGAATTGCTCCCCGCAGGAGCGCAAACGGCGGCGCCGCAAAGTTCAAAAGCAGCAGGAAGAAAACCTGAACGCCGGCAAGAATCGATCCCGCGTAGGCATACAGCTTGACGTCAGTTTTGTGCCGCAGGCGAAGAACAAAGCCAAACGCTGCCAACAACCACGCCCACAACAGCAGCGAACCCTCCTGACCGCTCCACATGGCCGAAAACTTGTATGGGCCAGGCAGGGCGCGGTTGGAGTGTTCCATGATGTAAGCGATTGAAAAATCATTGGTAAAGACGGACCAGATGAGGGCAAACGCAGCCCCCGTCACGGCCAGAAAACCGGCAATTCCTGCGCGCCGCGCCGTATCCGCCAGCCGCTCAGGAGAAATACGCGCCTGCTGACCTGTGGCGATAAGCCGCAATGCAAATCCGCCGGCCAACAGGTTGTAGGCCGCCAATGCCAATGCAATTAAAAGTGCGAAGCTACCAAACGCTGCCATTATGACTCCAGGAAGATTCTCGCACGCAAGGGGTAGAGGAAAAGAGCCTTCCAACGAGGTAATTCTCTAACCATCATAGGCTTTTTGCGTGTGATTTGGCTCACACCAAGTCATTAACGTCTTTTGGCGTGTGACGAGGCGGCCATCCTGGCTTGAACTATTGAGACTTCAGGCAGTTTTTGAGCTGGCGAGGAACCCACGTCTTTAGCATCTTGGCTACTGAAGAGAGCAGATCGTCGGCGGTCCTGATGGTTCCCATCACCTGAGCTGTAGACACAGCCAACAAGTTGTATGACAAGTGTAATAGGAGTCGATTCCGGCCTTAGCCGAAAAGGAACTCTTTGTCGCGAAGCTCCTTGATGCTGTCGCGCAGACGAGCCGCCTTTTCAAATTCGAACTTCTTCGCCGCTTCGCGCATGTCGGCTTCCAGCTTGGTAATGTAAGCGTCCAGTTCCAACTGCGAGCTGAACTCAGGCAGTTCGGCTGTTGCTTCCTCGGCAACCTCGCCGTACTCGGCCTTGAGTATCTGCGCCAGGCCCATGTCCACCTGGCTGATAATCGACTGCGGCGTAATCCCATGCTCCACGTTATAGGCCGTTTGCACAGTTCGGCGGCGGTCGGTCTCGTCGATCGCGCGGCGCATGGAGTCCGTCATGCGGTCGGCGTATAGGATCGCTCTGCCCTCCAGGTGGCGCGCGGCGCGGCCCATGGTTTGAATAAGCGATCCGGCAGAACGCAGAAAACCTTCCTTGTCGGCATCCAGAATGGCCACCAGTGAAACCTCGGGCAGATCCAGGCCTTCGCGAAGCAGGTTGATGCCGATCAGCACGTCGTATTCACCCTTGCGCAACCCGGCCAGTAGCTTGACGCGCTCAAGCGTTTCAATTTCAGAGTGCATGTAACGGCAGCGGACGCCAACCTCGGTGTAATAGCCGGCCAGGTCCTCTGCCATGCGCTTGGTCAGCGTGGTAACAAGAACGCGCTCGTTGCGTTCGGCGCGGTCGCGAATCTCGGCCAGCAGATCGTCAATCTGGCCCTTCACCGGGCGGATCTCCACTTGTGGATCGACCAGTCCAGTTGGACGAATCACCTGCTCAACAACAATTCCCGCCGAGCGCGTAAGTTCATACGGGCCGGGCGTGGCAGAAACATAAATCGTCTGGTGAACGCGGTTCTCAAACTCCTCAAACTTTAGCGGGCGATTATCCATAGCCGAGGGCAGGCGAAATCCGTAGTCGACAAGGTTTTGCTTGCGGCTGCGGTCGCCGTACCACATTCCATGTACCTGCGGAATGGTGGCGTGGCTCTCGTCGACAAAGAGCAGAAAGTCGCGCGGAAAATAGTCCAGCAGCGTGGGCGGCGCTTCGCCCGGTAAACGGCCAGAGAAATGACGCGAGTAATTCTCAATGCCGTGGCAGTAGCCCATCGACTTGATCATTTCAAGATCGAAACGCGTGCGCTGATGAACGCGCTGCGCTTCAACCATCCGGCCCTCCGCTTCAAGCTGCGCAACCCACTCATTGAGCTCGCTGACGATCGAGTCGATAGCTTCAGCTTTGCGCTCCGGCTGCACCACGTAGTGGCTCTTGGGGTAAATCGGCAGGCGCGAATACTTTTGCTTCACGGCGCCAAACAGCGGATCGATCTGCGAAAGCGATTCGATCTCGTCGCCAAACAACTCTATGCGATAGGCGTTTTCGTCGTAGGTAGGGAACACCTCAATAATGTCGCCGCGCACGCGAAAGGTGCCGCGCCGGAAATCCACGTCGTTGCGCTCGTACAGAATTTCAACCAGCCGCCGCGTAATATCTTTGCGGCTGATGTGCTGACCCTTCTCCAGCAGCAGCAACATGCCGTAGTAAGCCTCAGGCGATCCCAGGCCGTAGATGCAACTGACCGAGCTGACTATGATGGCGTCGCGGCGCTCAAACAAGGAGCGCGTGGCGGAGAGCCGCAGCTTGTCCAGCTCCTCGTTGATGGTGGCTTCCTTCTCGATATAGAGGTCGCCGGAAGGGATGTAGGCTTCGGGCTGGTAGTAGTCGTAGTAGCTGACAAAGTATTCGACGGCGTTGTCGGGGAAGAACTGCTTGAACTCGTGATAAAGCTGCGCAGCCAGCGTCTTGTTATGGGCAAGAATCAGAGCTGGCCGGTTGGACTGTTCAATCACCTTGGCCATGGTGAAGGTTTTGCCGGAGCCAGTCACGCCCAGCAACACCTGGTGCTGCTCGCCCGCTGCAAGCCCAGACACAAGCTCGTCAATCGCCCGCGGCTGGTCTCCCCTGGGCTTGTACTGGGTTACAAGCTGAAAGTCCATTCAAGGATTATACGCGATAGGCGAAGATTGGGCGAATACTCGGCAGCACTTAGATCACCGAGTCGCAAGCCGCCCCAAACGGGTACTGAGATGTCGTTTGGCGCGGATCGGCCATCTTTACGTTTCCCTTATAAAAGTCTTACACCAGATTGGTCACCATTTTCCCAAACTAACTGCATGTTCCATACGATTGGCGCATTTGCAGTTCATATGGTTTCGGCGTTGTTTTTCATTGGATTGGCGGGATCGACTGTCGTTGTCCTATTCAGCTTCTTCGACGATTTCACCCAGCTCTTCGCCAAAGAGAAGTTTGAATCGATTCAACCCCCTCCGTCGGCGAAGTAGAAGCAGGGCCTTTTTGCGGCGCGATCTCGTCTTCCGATTGATGGCGCTCAGAACGTCGTGGGCTCGCCTGAGAACATCAGCGCCGCCGATGGCGAAATCAATATTGGCTGCCAAGTCAGTTTGACTACCGTCACATCGTCGACTTGTCCAAATTCCTGCGCCACCTCGGCTATGTCCTCTGCGGACTTGGTAGAAATTGCCGCGGTCTTCTCAAATCCCAACAACTCTCCAGCGGGATTAGCGGACTCTCGACGTCTCGACTGAGAAATTGTATTGCGGCAACACGCCGTTTTCCGCAGCCATGCGGAAGAAGCCCTTCATGCCTTCAACGCACTCGTCGTCCAGAACGTAATGAATATTCTCGGTGAGATATTTGCGGATGGTGTTTTCAGGCACGGGGAAACGTATGGCCCACTCCGTCACGAGCGCGTCAATGTTTTTGAGCCCGTGATCGCGCGAGCGGATGAAGTCTTCTGCAATGCTGTCATCAATCGCACAGCCGGGCGCGACAGCCCACACTGCCGAAACAAACGGAAGCCCGGTCAGCGTGCGCCACTCGTGGGCAAGATCGTGATACACGAGTTCTTCTTTCGTGCGCACAAAGCGATTCGACTGCTCCTCAAGTGCGAACAACGCGGGATCGCCGATGATGATTGCGGCATCCGCTCGTTCAAGCATGGTGTCAAGATCGGCGGCCATTGGAACAAACTGAATGCCGGGATTATCCCACTTGTGAAACAGGATGCGCGCGTAGGCGATTGTGGTGCGGCTCGCTGTATCGGCCGCAACAGTGCGCAACTCCGTGAGCGGCTTATTGGCGCGGCGAACCAGCAAAAGCGAACGCACGCGATCCTTTGACGCAATCGTGCAGCCCGGCAGAATTCGCAAGCCGGCAACAGTAGTCAGCGCGGCAATGGGAATTAGCCCAATGTCCGCAGTGCCGGCGGCCAGGCGCGCCGCGCACTCCGAAGGCATCATGTATTGAATGCTGTAGCGGCGAGCGAGCGAGTCTGCCAGTGGCGGATGCTCGAAGTCCCACATGAGAGGGGCGGGATTTAAAAAGCCGATTGCGGCTATGCGCAAACGTGAATCCTGAAAAGAGTTCACTTTCACTAGATTACCAAGTTTGCATCGCTGCTCCGGGCAGGGTTCCGGCAAGGGTAACGTGTCCCCGTCCCTTGACACACAGCGCACATGCAAGTAACGTGAGCGCAAATCCCTTATTTTGCGCATTTGGTTTCCTGTGAGGAAGCAGTGGTGTGCAATTCCGGGGCATGGATTGCTGCCATTATGGGAATAATTGTTGAAAATAATATAGTTATGTCTGAAGAAGATCGACTGGCTTCCGAGGCGCGGCAAGACACGCGTCTGGCTTGGCTGGCGCTGGCCATGTCTCCAGGGCTCGGGCCCAAGCGCATTGCCGACGCCATGCGCCAGGTGCAAAGGCCGATCGATATTTTGTCTTTGCCGCTGACGGCGCTTGAGGGCTTGCGGTTTCCTGCCGAGGCGGCACAATTTATTTTCGACGGCAAGGCGCGCACCGCAGCCGATGCGGAACTAAAACGCGTGGCCGCTGAAGACGCCATTGTCTTGAGTTTCGATTGCCCTGCATATCCTGAGCGGCTGAAAGAGATTTTCGATCCGCCGCCGGTTCTCTGGGTCCGCGGGGATGTAACGTTGCTCAGCCGGCCGTCGATCGCCGTCGTAGGCACGCGCCATCCCACGCCTTACGGCTCGGGCGTGGCAGAGATGATTTCGCGCGACCTGGCGGCGCGCAATTTAATGATCGTAAGTGGCATGGCGCGCGGCATTGATACCTGTGCGCATAAAGGCGCGCTGGCGGCACGCAAGCCTACCGTAGCGGTCTGGGGAACCGGCATCGACGTCATCTATCCCAAAGAGAACCGCAAGCTGGCCGAGGAAATTTTGGTGCTTGGCGGCGCCATCGTGAGCGAAGTACCGATGGGCACGTTTCCGGCCCCGCAGAATTTTCCGCGACGCAATCGCATTTTGAGCGGCCTCAGCGTGGCCGTCCTGGTTGTCGAAGCCAGCGAAAACTCAGGCACGCGTGTCACTGCTCGTTGCGCGGCCGACCAGAACCGCGATTTATACGCTGTTCCTGGCAACGTAACCAACAAGCAATCGTGGACGCCGAATACGCTTATCAAGCAGGGTGCCAAGCTGGTGGCCAGTTGGGAAGACGTGTGGGAGGACCTGCCCTCCCAGATCCGGCTTGAACTGGACTCGGGTTACGGCATTGAATCCGGAGCCGGGGTAACAGCATCTCTATTGCCGGATCCCGTCCTACGCCCCCAGGAAGTCATGGTCCTGGAGGTTCTCCGCCAGGACACAAGCCTTCAAATCGACGAAGTCCTTGACGCACTTGAGACGCAACTCACATCATCTGAAGTGTTTACGGCTCTATTCGAGCTGGAAATGGCGGGCAGGATACGGCAGTTACCGGGCAAGAACTACGTCCGAACCATGGGATAAAGAGCCTTGGACACTTTTTGAATGACATCAACCGGCTTTCATGCTGGGCCAACAATTGCACAGCGGGAGCCAGAAATTTGCAATCGCCCCGGCAACTTGGCCTGAAGCGTGAGATTCCTTTATGACATGCGGGGATTAGCGGCTGGCGTATTGCAGATAGCCTGCGAAGTCGGTGCTGATTTGGATGAAATGGTCAGGTCAGCTAGCCGTTTAATGACGGTGAAATGGGTGAAGCTGGAATCGGCCATAGTGGAAATCAAATGGTATTCCGTGGTAGGGTGCAAGCTTCGTGGGTGGTTATTTTTTAAGTTTACCGGCGGGACAGCCTGAACAGCTCGAACTGGTCCGGGGCGGCAGATGAATCGATTCCGCTGAAACGGAGTCAAACAGGGCTGAATAGGGCTGACAGGCCGGATTGGTACTGTATTAAGGATGGCAATGAGCAAATCACTGGTGATCGTGGAGTCGCCTGCCAAGGCGAAGACGATCGAGAAGTATCTAGGCAAGGGTTTTGAAGTGCGCGCATCTGTCGGGCACATCATGGACCTGCCGAAGAACGACATTGGTGTTGAACTGAAGAATCGGACCTTTGAGCCGGAGCTGATTGTGTCTCCCGGCAAAGAGAAGGTTGTGGAGCAGCTGAAGAAGCTGGCCGCAAAGTCGGACGAAATCTTTCTGGCGCCTGACCCTGACCGCGAGGGCGAGGCGATTGCCTACCATCTTGCGCTGCAGCTTGGAACCAGCGCCAAAGAGCGCAAGAAAATTCGCCGCGTTACGTTCAACGAAATTACGAAGAAGGCAGTGCAGGAAGCATTCAAGCATTCCCGCGACATCGATCAGAACCTTGTCGACGCGCAACAGACGCGTCGCGTTCTCGATCGCCTGGTGGGCTATCAGATTTCGCCGCTACTTTGGGACAAGGTGCGCCGCGGGCTTTCCGCAGGACGCGTGCAGACTGTCGCAGTGCGCCTGATCGTGGAACGCGAACGCGAGATTGGCGGATTCAAGCCCATTGAATATTGGACGCTGGACGCCATGCTGCACCCTGAAAAGCAGGCGGACAAAAGCCTGAAGGCGCGCTTCATCGGCATTGATGGCGAACCCGCACGAGTTGCCAACGGACAGGACAAGGACGGCAAGGCGCAGTTCATCTCAAACGCGCTTGGCGACAAGGCCGCGATGGACGAAACCATCGACGCGCTTAACAGCGCCAAGTGGTCGTTGACCTCGGTGCAGGCGCGCGAGCAACAGCGCAGACCGTTGCCGCCGTTCATCACCAGCCAACTGCAGCGCGACGCCTCAAGCAAGCTCGGTTTTAACGTGCGGCGCACCATGGGTGTCGCCCAGCGTCTTTATGAAGGCGTTGATGTGGGCGCGGAAGGCACCGTCGGCTTGATCACCTACATGCGTACCGATTCGCCGCGCGTAGCGCCGGAAGCCATTACCGGAGCCCGCGAGTGGATCACCAGGGAGCTCGGCGCAAAGTACCTGCCTGAAAACCCCAACACGTACAAGGGCAAGAAAGATGCGCAGGACGCGCACGAAGCCATTCGTCCCACCGATGCATCGCGCACGCCTGAGTCGATTGCCCGCTACCTGAGCGACGAGCAGCTAAAGCTCTACACGCTCATCTGGAGGCGTTTTGTCGCTTCGCAAATGGTTCCGGCAGTCTACGACGTGACTACTGCAAACATTGCTGCCAAGTCGAGCAAGAACGGCAAAACGTACGATTTCCGCGTCAGCGGTTCGGTCATGCGCTTCGACGGCTTCCTCAAAGTGTACGAAGTGGCCGAGGACAAGAAGGACGATGATGACGAGTCGTCGAACAAGCTGCCCAGCCTGGACGGCGTTAAGACGCTGGAACTGGAGAAGCTCGATCCGGAGCAGCACTTCACGCAGCCGCCCCCGCGCTACAACGAAGCTTCGCTGGTAAAGGAACTTGAAGAGCGCGGCATCGGCCGCCCGTCCACTTACGCGTCCATCATCAATACCATTCAGGACCGCGAGTACGTGGTTAAGCACGGCGGTTCGCGCGGCAGGTTCTATCCCACGGAGATTGGCGTAGTGGTGTGCGATCTGCTGGTCAAGAATTTTCCGTACATCTTCGACACCGCATACACGGCCAAGCTGGAAACAGAGCTCGACGATATTGAAGAGGGAACTGAAAAGTGGATCGATCTTCTGAAAGGTTTCTACGGCTACTTTGAAAAAGAGCTGAAAGAAGCCGGCAAGAAGATGGAGAACATCAAGCGCCTTGAACAGGTGACCAACGAGAAGTGCGAGGTGTGCGGATCGCCTCTGGTGCTCAAGTGGGGCAAGTTCGGCACCTTCTTTGCGTGCTCAGCTTACAACAAGAAAGATCCCGCCAGTTGCACCTTCACCAAGGAAAACATCGCGGCCAAGCCCGACCTGAATACGCCTGAAGCGCAGGAAGCCGGTGACACGGAAGAGTACTGCGAGAACTGCGGCAAGGTGATGGTCATGCGGCGCGGTCTGTTTGGGCCATTCATGAGCTGCCCTGACTACAACGCCGATCCGCCCTGCAAAACGTTCCGCAAGCTAAGCCAGAAGCAGCAGCAGAAACCACCTGAGCCAACCGGCGAAGCTTGCCCCGAATGCGGCAAGCCGCTGGTGCTGCGCCAGGGCGCGTACGGCGAGTTTGTATCCTGCTCGGGCTATCCAAAATGCAAGTACATCAAGCAGAACCTGATTGAAGGCTTGAAGTGCCCAAAATGCGGAACCGGCGATGTAGCCGAGCGCAAGGCGCGCCGCGGCAACGTCTTCTGGGGCTGCACCAACTATCCCAAGTGCGACTTCACTTCAAACCTGAAACCGGTGGCCAAGATGTGCCCGGAGTGCAAGAGCCCCTACCTGGTTGAAAAGGTGCTCAAGTCTGGCGTCTTCCTCGAGTGCCCGAACAAGAAGAAGTCCGCCGAGGAAGAAGCAGCGCCAAAGAAGCGTGCCAAAAAGGGCGCAGCCAAGGCAGCCGAACCGGAAGAGGGCGCAAAGGTGGTCTGCAGCTACTCCAAGAGAATCGGGGACGCTCCTCCGCCGCCAACGGTGGAATCGCACGGCCCGGTAGTTGAGCCCGACGGCGAAAACAAGGTGCTCGTTTCTGCGTAGAATTAGCTTCCAGCTTGTTGCGGCAGATTCATGGGCTTGCTATCCTATGTCCGAAAATCCGGACATGGGGCGCCAGGTTAATTCGGGACGGAGATAATGAATGCTACTTCGTGGTGTGGCACATACGCCGTTCGATAACCGCGGGTTCGAATGGGTTTCTATCGTAGGCGGTGTCGCCTTATTTCTGGTTGGGGGTTCTAACTAAGAACAAGAATCAAGAGAAGAAAAGCGCGGGCGAACTCATTACCCTCATTTTCGTGTGCGGATCCATGATTGCACTTGGGATATTGTCTCTGGTTCGGAAGTAAAAACTCCGAGAAGGACACCCGGGCAATTTGATGGCGAACAGAAGGTGCCGGGTGTCCCTCCATCTCGTAGTTCCATCGCGAGATGGGTGGGATAGCAAGCCACTCCATGAGCCACGACAAACTGAAAGCTGATAGATGAAAGCTGACGGCTATCAGCAACTGGCCCGATCCAGTAGTATGGGGCGTGCACTCAAAGAGGCCTCACCCATGGAACGAATGCTAGCCACGCCGGCCGATGCCGACATCATCCTCAAGTTATACGAGCTGCGCACTGAAGCGGTCATGCGCGCATCCCGCGCCTGGGTTATCGGCGAATTCTGGCCCAAGACTGCTGACGAAGTCCTCGGGCTTTTAGCCAACTACGCTGATCCCCACAATCCGCAACTCCGCCAGGTAATGGGCTACTGGGAAATGGCTGCCGCGCTCGTGGTTCATGGCGCAGTTTCAGCCGAGCTGTTTGTCGATACCAACGGAGAGGGCTTCTTCCTGCTGGCTAAATTTGCCCACATTCTTGACGAAATCCGCGCGAAGCATCCGCCATTCCTCAGCAAGACATCGGAGCTGACCGTCCGGTTCCTGACCGCTGGACAGCGTTACGAGGCGATCCTCAAGTCGGTTGACGGAATCCGCCGCAATCGCATGTCGACCCTGCCGTAAGGCCCTCGCTTAAATTTCACTTTTGACAAAGCAATTACGCCGTTCCCTTGCCGAACAGGGAAGGGAACGCGCATGATTGTAGCTGTTCGTGTATCCCCCATTCCCCTGGAGGTTCTTGTGAAGCGTGTATCCCTTTTTGCGGTAGCAGCATTAGCCCTCACCAGCCTGGCAGCCAATGCGGCTGACTCTTCCAAAATCAACGGCTGGATTTCCGACGCGATGTGCGGCGCAAAACATGCCGGCACCGGCGCGGAATGCGTCAAGAAGTGCATTGCCGGTGGCGAAAAGCCGGTCTTCGTCGACCAGGGTAAGAACGTCTGGACCATCGACAACCCTGAAGCGGTTGCAAACTACTACGGCGCCCCGGTCGTCATAACCGCCACTACTGACGGTACGGCCAAGAGCGTCCACATCGACGCCATTCAGGCCGCCAAGTAAGACAGAACAAAAACGTATCTCGCTACACTGGTTTCAGAGTAGCCGCATCTCGAGAGTGATTCGTTCAGGTGACGTCTTCCTCAAGAAAACGCCACCCTGCGAATCCGACGGGGATACGCATACCCGGGAACCAGCCTAAGGACTCGCCACGCCGCGCAATCTCTGGTAGTGTCGTATCCGTCGGTATCTCTGCGGCCTGCGGGGCCTGCATGATACGACTGTGGAATCTACTATGGCGCGAGCAATCTGGAACGGCAAAGTCATTGCCGAAAGCGAATCAACTGAGACGGTGGAAGGGAATGTGTATTTCCCTGAGGCGAGTCTGAAGCGGGAGTACTTTCGTCCGAGTAGCACGACATCCACCTGCCCTTGGAAGGGCCAGGCGCGTTACATGAGCCTGCTGATCGATGGGCAGGACAATCCTGACGCGGCCTGGTACTACCCCGACCCCAAGCCCGCTGCCCGCAACATCCGAGGCTTCGTAGCCTTCTGGCGTGGCGTGGAAGTCGAAAAATAAGCACAGGGACCAGCCGCACGCGGTCAACCGACCTATTATTCTCAAACTCAATCGACCTGAACGAGGGAACGGAATGCGGCTGCGCGTTAGTCTATTTATTTTTTTTATTGCGCTGCAGATCGCCGGGTGCGTTCAGCACCACGGCCCCACCGCCAGCGCCACAGCTCCTACGCTGGCGGGCGATACGCAACACACCGGCACCACGCAGAACTGGGTGGATACAAAACTCTACTTTGGTCTGGGTCCTGCCGACCATCCCGAGCAGGGCATTAGCGAATCGGAGTGGCGCGCGTTCCTTGACCGCGAGGTAACGCCGCGCTTTCCCTCCGGGCTCAGCGTGCTGGATGTTTACGGCCAATGGCAGGGCAAGAATCAGAAACAGGTTGAGCGGCTGCGCTCAAAAATGCTCATCATTCTCTACGCCGACTCCGCAGAAAATAGAGCTAAGATTGATGCCATCCGTGCGGCATGGAAGAAGAAGACCGGCGACCAGAGCGTGCTGCGGGTTACGGAACCTGCGGACGTGTCTTTCTGAACGCGCCGTAGCCGCGCATAAGGCGCAATCAGATATCCTGAGAGTGCTCGCACGGAGGTCTCAGGATGCTTTCCCCCGCCGTAACCTCGCCTGCCACTCCCACCCCGGTTGAAGAAATTGCCGAAGCCCTGCAGCGCATCGGCCCGCTGCAGGGTCTGCCGCTTGAAGATCGCCTTTGGCTGGCGCGCCACGGCCAGGAATTCGTGGCCAGCGCCGGCGAAGTGCTGTTTGAAGAAGGCGCGCCCGCAACCAACATGATCTTGATCCTTAAGGGCGAAATCCATGTACGCCGGGCCCATGGCGGCCCGATGGCGTTGTTCATTGGCCGCGCGGGCCAAATGACTGGCCTGCTGCCCTTCTCGCGCATGAAGAACTATGGCGGCCAGGGATTCGCCATCTCGCCCGTTTGGGTTCTCATGATTTCCAAGGAAATTTTTCCAGACATGCTGCAGGCGGTCCCCTCCATGACGCAGCGCGTGGTTTCAACGCTGCTCGATCGCGTGCGCGAAGTTACGCGCATTGAGCAGCAGGCGGAGAAGCTTTCCGCGCTTGGCAAGTTGGCCGGCAATCTTGCCCATGAACTCAACAATCCTGCGTCTGCAGCGCAAAGCGCCGCGTCAAGCCTCGCAGAGGCGCTCGCCGCCAACCGCGCAAACCGATTCAAGTACGTGAGTCTTCGCCTGAACGAAGCCCAGGTGCGCGAAATTGGAGAATGGGAAGAGACCATTATCACGCGTGGTGCTGCGCACGCCGGTCACGAGCAGAATGCCATCAGTTTTATTGAACGAGAGGAGTCGATCCGCACCTGGCTCGGCGGTATCCACTGTCCAACTCCTTGGGAAGTGGCGCCGCAGCTTGCCGAGCAGGGCGTTACAACAGTGGATCTCGACAAATTGCGAGAAGTGCTTGTAGGCGAGAGCGAAACCTGCATAACGCTGCAGTATTTTGCGCGTTTCCTCAGGGCCTCTCGCGCTGTGCAAACTCTGGCTCACTCCACCGGGCGCATCTTCGACCTCATTGACGCGGTCAGGGCCTATTCCAACATGGACCGCGCGCCCATTCTCGAAGTCGATGTGCCCGCCGGCCTAGATGCCACGCTGCAAATGTTGCAGAGCCGTATGACCAAGGTTGAAGTGGAGCGCGACTACGAGCCGGGCCTGCCGCGCATCAACGCCTATGGTGGCGAACTGAACCAGGTGTGGACCGCGCTCATTGAAAACGCGCTCGACGCGCTCGGCAACCTGGGCCGGCTCCGCATTGCCTGCAAGCTCGAAGGCGACATGATGCTGGTGGAGATCTGGGACACGGGCCCCGGCATTCCACCGGAACTGCAGGAGCGCATCTTCGAGCCGTTCTTTACCACCAAGGCTCCGGGGCAAGGCCTCGGCCTGGGCCTCGACAACGCAATGCGCATTGTGCGCAAGCACAAAGGCCACATGAGCGTTCGCTCCGAGCCGGGTTCAACGTGCTTCCGCGTGCGCCTGCCGCTGGACCAACTGCAGGCGTACTGATCGAAACAGGTAACAGCTTTCAGCTCTCAGCCGGGTGCTTCAGGTCCCCCGCAACGCCGGGTGCCCCATTCATGCGCGTTTTTTTGCGCATGAGTGGGGTAGCACGCAAACTACCTCACTTCGGAAAAACTATTCGGAGCCCTTCCGAGCCACTGCCAGCAACTCGCCCCCAACCATATTTTCTCCCGCACTGAATTGACAGAACGTGAGTCCGTGTTTGTTAAAACCCCAGCGCAGGAATTCTGGAGTAATCAAAAGCGGATGAACCTTGTTCCAGGCCGAGTGATACGTCTTGTCTTTGCGATCTGGATTTCCGTTTGGGCAGAAACAGACAAAGTAGCCGCCAGGCGCGAGCAGCTTCGGCGCCTCAGAGAGCAAGATGTTGGGATCGGGGAGATGTTCGATGACATGCGAGGAAAAAAGACAATCGATTGTGCCGTCGAGGCTCCGCAGATCTTTAACCATTTTGCAGCCCAATCTTTCTTCAGCATACTGAGCACGATTCTCTCCGACTTCAAAGGAATACACGTCGAACCCAGCCTGCCTCATCTGCCAACTGCCATAGCCCCACGAGCAGCCAAAATCAAGAATCCTCGCGCCAGGAGAAAGGAGCGATTTGAGCACTTCAATATAGGCGGTGAAGTCCTTGTCGGACCCGCGAAATTGAGATTCAAGAAGTTCTGAGAGCTGCTCGGAATCGGGCAAAGTGGTCGTGAATTCCTGCCGATATTTCTCGTTCTTGTAGAGTTTGTCCGCTCTTTTTAGAGACTCCTTGGGTACGCGAAAGCGAATATGACAGTTTGGGCACTCGTAGAGCGAGGTCACCACGTATTTGCGGCGCACCAGTTCGGCGATTTGGCTTCCGCAGGCTGGGCAGATGGTGTCAGCACCAATCGACGCGAACATGGCCCACCCCAAATAGCCTATTTTTTTTTTAATCTCTTCCGGCACTATGCCCATAGAGTGCACTCTCCTCAAAACTTCACGATCCCCACTTCCATTCGTAAACAGAGAACTCCCAAATGCTTGCGATCGAAGGTGGAAATCTGACGGGTTCAGTTCAAAGTATCACTGATTGAGAATCAATCGACAAGGCAAATGAGCAGGCAGCTAGGGTCGCCCAGCCTTCTCATCTTTAAGAGATCAGCCATATTACATCAGTGCAGGCGCCCCATCCTTCGCGTTCTTTGCGCAAGGTGGGATAGCACAGACCTTTCGAAGACGTTGCACAAGCATAGTAGACTTTCCCTTTGAGCGTCGCCGGAGATCGATTCGATGAAGATAGTTTTTGCCGCCTCAGAGTGCGTGCCGTTTGCCAAGACCGGAGGACTGGCCGACGTCGTAGGCGCACTGGGCCCCGAACTCGTCAAGCTGGGCCATGAAGTCACGGTCTACCTTCCCTTCTATCCGCGTGTGCGGCCGCACATTCAGGGTGAGCTGAAGTACGTCGTCCGCTCCATCACCATTCCGTTTCAGCACTACAACCGCTTCGCCGGCATTGTTGACGGCGGCAAGCGCGATGGCGTGCAACACTACTTCGTCGATTGTCCGGAAATGTTCGCGCGGCCGGAACTGTACGGCACTCGTGAAGGCGATTACCCCGACAACGCCGAGCGTTTCGCCCTCTACTGCCGCGCCGTGCTTGAGGCAACAAAGCAGCTCGGCGTGCCCGATGTATTTCACATCCACGACTGGCAGGCCTCGCCGTTAGCCATCTTTCTCCGCACCGTGTATGCCGCTGACCCCGTACTGCGCAATGCAGCAGTGGTGCTCACGATTCATAACGCCGCCTACCAGGGCACGTTTCCGCCGCAAACCACCGAGCAACTCCTGCTGCCTTGGGAGATCTTCACCATGGACAAAGTGGAGCAGTTTGACCGCTTCAATTTTCTGAAGGGCGGGCTGGTCTACTCTGACATTCTGACCACCGTCAGCCGCAAGTACGCCGAAGAGATTCAGACGCCGGAGTTCGGCGAAAATCTCGATTCGATACTGCGCGCGCGTTCGGGTGATCTGCGCGGCATCCTCAACGGCGTCGATTACGAGAAATGGAACCCGGCAACCGACGCAAATCTCGTCGCGCATTACTCAGCCGACGATCTCGCCGGCAAGGCAGCCTGCCGCGCTGATCTGCTGCGCGCCTTCGGGCTCGGCAACGTTGAGCGCACAACGCCGGTCATCGGCATCGTGTCTCGCTTCGCCACGCAAAAGGGTTTTGATCTGGTGGCGCAAATCGCAGGTCAGCTTTCTGATCGCGAAGTTGCCGTGGTGGCCGTGGGCACAGGCGAGCCGGTGCTTGAGAAGTTCTTTCGCGACTGGGCTTTCTGGCATCGTGGCAACGTGGCCGCAAAAATCACCTACGACGATGCGCTGGCGCACAAGATTGAAGCCGGCTCGGACATGTTCCTGATGCCGTCGAAGTACGAGCCATGCGGCCTGAACCAGATCTACTCGCTCAAGTACGGAACCGTGCCCATCGTACGCGCCACCGGAGGCCTCGACGACACCATTGAAGAATGGAATGCGGAAAATGCCACCGGTACCGGATTCAAATTCCACGGCCTCGATCCGCTTGATCTTCTCGCAGCCATTGACCGCGCTCTCTCAGCCTTCCGCGACAAGGAGAGCTGGACGCACCTGATGCGCAACGGCATGGCCCGCAACTATAGCTGGCGCCAACCCGCCCGCGAGTACGCGGCTGTGTACCAGGAAGCCGCGAAGCGGCGGGCATGAACTGGGCAGCAAATTCTCTCCAGGGGCTTTGCCGAGAGACAGCCATTGTGGTTGAATCTTTGAGTACCGATCATAATGTTTATGCAGTGGCAGAAACTGATCCAGTTTTAGCTAACTGGATCAATGCCAATCAACCGACAAACGGCGAATTTCAGCACATCGTTTATTCCCCGGAAGACACGGTGTGTTGCACAGTCGGAACGATCAAATCTGGATGGCTGAATTGGAAATTAGGTAGGAGAATTCGATGCGTGAGGATGACTTTGCGCAGCAATATGCAGGAATGACAGACGACCAGCTAATGCAAGTCATGGCGGATAAGAAAGAACTTCTGCCTGAAGCGATTTCTGCTCTCGACCTCGAAGTTCAGCGGCGCCAGTTGAGTTCTTCTGCTCCGCCGCAAAAAACATGGGAAGTGGATCCTGACGACCCTGTCCGATCATTAGAAGACGTCTTTAGATATCGCAGCTTGCAACGGCAAAAGAGGATTCTGGATAGGTTTGGATACTGGATCATCTTTGGGCCCGTCGTGTTGTTGCTTGTCTCGGCAAGGTATGCGTACAAGGACCCGGAGAATCTCAAGACTATTGTCGGATGGGTCATTCTTGTAGCTGGATACTGGATGTTTACGGTGCTCCGCATTTCCGCATACTCATGTCCCCAATGTGCACAGCGGTTTGGAAACGGCGCAAACTGCTTCTATTGCGGATTTCCAAGGAGTTCCACGCCCGAGAATTCAACGGGACGAGCGGGATAATTCATAAGTGCCTCGCTCCTAGTTGTGCTTGCCCTTCCACTCCGCGTACGGTCCCTGGAAGTCTTCAATTTCTTTTTCGTGAAAGTGCCACAGGCGTGTGGCTACTTCGTCAATCAGATCGTGATCGTGCGTCACCAGCAGAACCGTGCCTTCATACCGCTGCAGCGCAATGTTGAGCGCATTGATGGCTTCAAGGTCCAGATGATTCGTTGGCTCGTCGAAGATGAGAATGTTCGGCTTGGTCAGGATGAGCTTGCAGAACACCAGCCTTGCCTGCTCGCCGCCTGAAAGCGCCTTGGTCGGCTTGGAGCCTTCTTCGCCACTGAAAAGCATCTGCCCCAGAATGCCTCGAATGTCTTCAGTGTGGGCCGCCGGGTCCCAGCGGTGCAGCCACTCGGCGACGGTGAGCCCGTGCTCAATGGTTGCGCCCACGTCCTGCGGAAAGTAGCCGATGTGCGCTTCGTGTCCCCAGAAAACGGTACCGGAGTCGAGCGTGAAACCGGGGTCGGCGAGCCCGGGATAATTGGCCAGCAGGCTCTTGAGCAGCGTGGTTTTGCCTGCGCCATTGCGGCCCATCAGGCAGATCTTTTCTCCGCGCAGAACGTTGGCGGTAAAACCGTCCAGCACTGTTTGATCCCCGTAGAGCTTGGTCAGGTGCTTGAACTCAAGTATGTGTTTGCCGCTGGGGCGCACCTGGTCGAACTTGATAAAGGGGCGCTGAATGTTCGAGCGCGCCAGTTCGTTGGTCTGCAGCCGTTCCACTTCTTTGCGACGGCTGGTCACCTGCGAGGAACGCGTGCCGGCAGCAAAGCGCGCAATGAACTCGTTGAGCTGCGCAATCTTTTTGTCGCGCTGCGCGTTCTGCGCTTCAAGCGTGGAGCGGATCTGCGTCTTGGCCATCACCATGTCGTCATAGCCGCCCGTGTAGACAATGATCGTCTGGTAATCGATGTCGGCGGTGTGCGTGGTAACGGAATTCAAAAAGTGGCGATCGTGCGAAATGGCAATCAGCGTGCCATCGTAATTCTGCAAAAAGTCCTGCAGCCAATGAATCGAGTCAAGATCGAGATAGTTTGTAGGTTCGTCAAGCAGCAGCGCTTCAGGCTTGCCGAACAGAGCCTGCGCCAGCAGCACGCGAACTTTCTGGCCGCCCTGCAGCTCTGACATTTTGCGCTCGTGCAGATCCTCTGTAATGTCCAGGCCGTCGAGCAGCACGGCGGCATCCGCCTCAGCGGTGTAGCCGTCTTCGTCGCCGATCACGCCTTCGAGTTCGCCCAGGCGCATGCCGTCCGCGTCCGTCATCTCAGGCTTCTCGTAGATGCGGTCGCGCTCTTCAAGGGCGGCCCACAGCGGCTTGTTGCCCATGATCACGGTGTCGATTACGCGAAATGCGTCGAAGGCAAACTGGTCCTGGCGCAGCACGCCAAACTTTCGCGGCCGTACCACGGTTCCTTTTTGCGCATCCAGCTCGCCCGTAAGCACCTTCATAAAAGTGGATTTGCCAGAGCCGTTGGGGCCGGTAAGTCCGTAGCGGCGGCCATCGACAAAACTTACGCTCACATCTTCGAAAAGTACCTTCGATCCGTAGCGCATTGAAACATTGCTGACACTAAGCATTTTTTACGTGATCCCTGAAAGCGATGATTCGCAATTTAGTTCTGGCAAGCGCGAGCCGCAATCCGGCGATGAGCCGACAAGCCCAATCGACGTTGGTTGGTACGGGGTGTGGGGCCTCAAAATGCAGCCGCCCGCCAGGAAGTTCTGCTCTTTCAGTTTCTCATATGCGGCCGTGCGTCGGCCGGTTGCTGCCGAAGCGCGTACTAATGGCGGCCGAGGCGCTTGCCTGAGAGAAGCCGGGCAGTAAGCCCAACCGACCAGAGGGTTCGCGTGCAGGTAGCAAGCTTTTCCAGCAGTCCGGCCGGTCCGCCAAAATGGTTTGCCAGCCCAAAGGCGGCAAGGAAACCCATCATCGCAAGCGCGGTAACGATCGTGTAAGCTGTCCAGCCTTTCCAGGTGGGCTCCCGTCGGAATCGCCAGGCAAAGAGGAACAGACCGATCAGTGCCGAGTTGAAGGCGATAAGATCGCAGACCAGATGCATCGGCTCGTAGATAAAAATGGCATCGCCGATGACGCCAACGGCGGAGACGAGCTGAAACAACGGGATCAGAAACGCGCCCCGGCCAGGAACAAGCTCTCGGCGAAGCCCGATGGCAAAGCAGCACAATAGCAGACCAAAAATAAAAAAATTGGCTCGCTGTGCAACGCTGACCGTGGTCAGCTCCAGTGCGCTGATGGTATCGCGCAGGCCACTGTAGCCCGGAGCGACCGCGCCGAGGATTACAAACACGGAAATGAACAGTATCCCGCTAAATCCACCGGTAAGCAGAAAGCGATCACTTGTCATGCGTCGTGAGTCGAGAGTCGGGTCGGCTTGCGCCTGAAAATTTGACTTGTCCATGCTTGCGGTCCTCCAGCTATTTGATCCTGAGGGCAATGATTTAGAAAATTTCGCGTAGCCGCGCAAACGAGTCAAGCTCCAGCAAGTGCCGGCCGCGCGGCGCAGGATCGACCGATGCGTGCTCCAGCACCCATGTGTCTTTATGGAAGAGAAACACCGCATGCAAGCCGGCTGCGAGCGCAGGATTAATGTCGCTTTTAGGGCTGTTGCCGATCATCCAGCTGGTGTGCGGCTTCAGCTCATGGCGGGCGATTACCTGCCGGTACGTGGCCGGGTCTTTTTCTGCAACGATTTCGACAGCCGCAAAATAACGGCCCAGGCCTGAGTGCGCCAGCTTGTCGGCCTGTTCCGCCTCATTGCCCTTGGTCATCAGGATGAGGTGATGGCGCAACGAAAGTTCGGCAAGCGTTTCTTTGACGCCCGGCAACAATTCAATTTCCTGCTCGGCCATCGAGCGAGCAAAGCCGCGCACCTTCTCGCGCTTTTCCTCCGTCACTGGCGAGGGGCTCAGGCGCTCAAAGCAGGCAATCAGCGAGCGTGTAAAGCTGGTCAGGCCGTAGCCGTGCGCCAGGATCGTCTCGCGCTCAACGGCGTTCAGTGTTTCACGCACCTCCGCAGGGGTGTACTCGTGGTGATTGAGAAAGCTGATGAAGGCAGCAATGGCTCGCTCAAAGTAGACGTTGTTTTCCCAAAGCGTGTCGTCCGCGTCGATGAGCAGGGTCTGGCCGGCGGGGAACTGGGGCATGGATTTGATGTTAATGGCAGCGCGCCGCTGATGAAATGTGAAAACAAGCAAGACTTTGCCAGACGGTAAGCTGTTACTTGTTTCCAGGTGTAGGCGATTCAGAATGAGGGGCAGGCGGGTAAGCAATTGAATTGAAGTTGACTACAAATTAACTTCCGTATAGGCGATCATCCACCAACAATGCCGATACCACATTCAGCCTCGGAGCTTTGTCGACCCGACTATACTTCTCAGTGTTCCGCCTTCACGGAGGTACTGAATGAAACTCCGAGAGAAGAAGTTTTGCTTTTTTCTCATCGCGCTGCTGGCATCCAAAGGATTTCTCCTATCTCAACAGTCAAGCACCAACACATCGAGTGGCGAAAACCTTCCAACAGGATTGTGGGAATCTAGTCAACCTGATGGAACTCTAGTCGGCATCGATCTTTCGGTCATACCCGCAAGTGTGCCGGACGCAGTTTACCCCGAAGGAACACCAAGACCACAGGGCTCGCGTCTGCAGATTGGCATATTCGTCGGGCATTCACAGATGGCTCACCACGTGGAGAATTTCTTCGTGACCGGTTGGACGGGTCCGGGTTCCGAAAATGGCTTCGCAACCTACGCAAAGCGGAGGCTTGAAATCCATTATCGCGACCCGCGTAGCGATTTCGAGACTCACATCGAGCTTGTCCTCGATCCCACCAAAGATGAATGGACAGGCCGGTTTCATCGCGGCTCATTTGATCGGCATGTCACTCTGGAGCGCTCCTCTAATCTGCCGGGCCCAGCCGCTCCTTCACTGTTGCTTGCTTCCACGGCTACCCCGGCTCTATTTCGGGTTGAAATGCGCAACCTCGGCAACCAGGATCTGGTGCTCAATTTAGGTATCGAGTTGGCTAACGGAGCAAAACAATACCCAGACGCTGTTAGATACACTCTCACTACACCAGATGGCCGGGTCTTGCATTTGGAATCCTTGGAACCGGGCATCATCGCTGGACGTGTGGACCCCTTGATTGTGCCTTTACCTGCTGGAGGGATGTTTTCCTTTTTAGTGGACCTCAACGAATACGCTGCGTCTAAGGAAAAAATCTGGTACCTCACTTTTCCTCGTGGCCGTTACACGCTGCAAGCGGAATACACGGGTAGAGCTGTTCCGCAATCGCAAGCAAACCTCGACGTTAAAGGGATCGCTCTCATGCACTATTGGGTTGGCACGGCAACAGCTGCTCCATTGATGTTCACCATTGAGGACGGAGATTCTACCTCGAATCGCTGATGTCACAAACTCCTGTGTCTTGATCGGGGCCGAATTACGCCGGGCACATTACAGAGCCAGCGGAGTACCTATGTGATTTGGCTCATGTCACTCCCTGTTGACGCGCCCTTCAGCCGTGATCGGGGTATGATTTCAGATACTCATCTGTGACCATCTTCATCTGGGAGGTAAGCGATGAGGAACTCTCCGTGGCTTATGCTGTTGGCCGTCCTGACCTTGTTGCCGGAAGTCTGTTCCAATGCTCAGGTGCAAAAGGAACACGGCTCTCTGCCTGCTTCCCGGCAAGGCTTTCTATCGCTCGATCGTGCAAATAGTGGGCAGATCGTAGACGCCACCGTCGGCGAACGGATCGAGCTTACGCTCGGAGCAGTCGGTGGCCCAAGTTATGGCGATCCGCAGATCTCCTCTCCAGCTATCCGGCTTGACGCCACTGCGCTCTATATCAGTCCCGACGGTATGATCAATCCCGGCGGCGGGGCATCCATCTACATGTTCGAGGCCGTCACGCAAGGAGTGGCGCAGGTCAAGGTTCCCCTTAACGGCGCTTTCGATCCTGAGACGGGAAGAAGGCATACGTTGAGTACGCTTTCTTTCACGATTCGCGTCGGGCCAGCTCCGGGTAATTCCCGCCAACAAGGGACATCCCTTTTGCTCGATCAGGTAAACAGTGCGCCATGGAACAACGCGTCGGTGAGCCTGGACTTCGTGAATGGACCTGGAATACGTCCCATGTCAGCCATTCGCGTCCTTAGTCAAACTTTCGTGCCGCGATTGCCGAGGCTCACTGCCATAGAAGTGGAACTTACGGCAGCCAAGTCCGGGCAGAGCACTGGCGATGTTGAGATGACATTGATGAACAAGTATCAATTCCTGGCTCAGATGTGGAAGACCGTGCCCGTCGCGGACTGCGACCACGTCCTCTTCCTTCTTCCGAACGGCGGTATGACCGTCGTACCAGGACGTGCATACCGCATCCAATTGACCGGTATTGACGGAGTCTTGGGGTGGAAGTATGTCGTTGGCGGCTATGCGAAAGGGGCTGCTTCATCAGATCGCAAGCCTCTCTCGCAGGATGGCCGCAGCACCTTCTTGTTTCGGACGTTCGGTACAAAGCGTCACGCGCAATGATTTTGACGTTTCTGCTCACCCGGAAACACAGTAGATCCAAGAGCCCCATAAATGCGACGTTTTCTGTCTTTCACAGTCTCGGCGATTTTGATTGGACCGGGATTGCTGCTCCCGCAAACCCCAACGAACTCCGGGACTGCACCGCGCAAGAACTCCTTGGTTGGAGTGTGGGTGGCCGAATCTGCACAGGCAAAATCCAACAACTGCGTATTGATCGCTCAGGAGCCAGACGGGACATTGATCGCATCGTCGTCCGGGAACCGCGTAAAAGTCACCAGGTTGAACGCTCGGTTCTTCGCTTTGGAATTCCACGCCGATTCGTCTGCCTGTTGTTCGCATACCTTCATCGGGCATTTATCTAAAGATCGCGCAACGTTTTCAGGCGCCTGGCAATCTGGACCTAATCAAGCATCGCTTAGCGAAACATGGCGGAGAGTCTCGCGAGTTTCGTGCCACTGAATTGTTGCAGGAGAGTGTAACGGGCGCCCAAAGGCCGGGTCCTGAGTGGTTAGTCGTCAATCCTGAGGCTATACCTCGGTAAACAGCGAAAGTCGACCACGGCTCCAGACAACCACCGCGAAGTAGCAGTCCGGCTTTCCACTGCGTCCGCTCGCCGCATCCCCTACACTGAAACTTGTCTCCACCTTGCCCGCCATGACCGGCTACTGCGAAATCGCGCTGCCTGTGCCGCTGGACCGCACGTTTACCTACGCGCTGCGGCTAGGCCAGATTGTGCAGCGCGGCATGCGGGTCGTCGTGCCCTTTCGCAATGAAAAGCTGATCGGCGTGGTCACCGCCGTGATGGTCGATCCGCCGGCAGATGTTGATGTCAAGTCGCTTGAAGCGGTGCTGGACGACGAGCCCCTGCTAAGCGAACAGTTGCTGGCGCTGGCAGAGTGGATGGCCGGCTACTACCTGGCTCCGCTGGGCGAGGTGCTGCGTGGCATGTTGCCTCTGGGCGCTGAAGTGCGGCGCACCGTCTACTACCGCATAACCGACCTTGGCCGCGATGTGCTGGCCAAGCAACTTGAGGCCGCGGAAGAAGAATGGCATCGCGAAGCGCGCGGAGACGATGAAGATTCCAACATTCCAAAATCGAAAGCCGGCAAGCGGCGCGGCAAACTCTCACTCGCCGAACAGAATCTGGAAATTCGCGTACTGCGCCGCCTCGCCGACGGCGAACCTGTAAAGGTGTCAACGCTGCGCACGGCAACCGCTGCGACGTTGCCGATATTGGGCGGCATGTTGCGCAAAAAATGGATTGCCCGCGAAACCTCTGCCGTGGAGCGCGACGCGCGCCGAACTGAGCGCTTTGCGGTACTCGTAGAAGAAGCCCGGCTGCCAAGGCTTACCAAGAATCAGGAAGCCATTCTGGCCGAGCTGGCGGCTGCAGGTGGTGAGTTGCCACTGGCCGAATTGCGCAAAAAAGAATTATCGTCGTCGACACTGCAAACGCTTGTGCGGCACGGCCTGGTGCGGATCGACGAGCGCATGGCCGCGTTTCGCATGGGTGGACTGCGCCCCACGGCTGAGCCGTTCAAGCTGAACGCGCAGCAAATGGATGCGCTGGCCAGTATCGTTACGTCTCTGGGTAAGTTCAAGCCCTTTCTGCTTTTCGGCGTCACTGGCTCGGGCAAAACGGCCGTCTATCTTGAAGCGATGAAGCGCGTGCTTGAACGCGGGCTCTCATCAATTTTGCTGGTGCCTGAGATCGGCCTCACTCCGCAAACGGTCGGCCTGCTTGATGCAGCGTTTGGTCAGCACGTGGCTCTGCTGCACTCGGCCCTTACGCCTGAAGAACGCAGCGAGCAGTGGCGGCGCATTCGTCGCGGAGAAGCTCGCATTGTCGTCGGCACACGCTCGGCAATCTTCGCACCCGCAAAAAATCTCGGCCTCATCCTCGTCGACGAAGAGCACGATCAGAGCTACAAGCAGGAGGAGACGCCGCGCTACAACGCGCGCGATGTCGCCGTAATGCGCGCCAAACTGGCCGGTGCCGTGGTCGTCCTGGGCTCGGCCACTCCGTCCCTTGAGAGTTGGCAAAACTCGGTGCAGGGCAAGTACGAGCGCATCGAGATTTGCGATCGCGTTATGAACCGGCCGCTGCCTGAAGTTGAACTCATCGACATGCGGCGCGAATTTCAGGAGTCAGGCCGCGAAGATCTTTTTTCGCGCTCGTTGATTGAGCAAACCAAGGCGGCGCTCGATCGCGGCGAGCAGGCGCTAATCCTGCTCAATCGCCGCGGCTACTCGTTTGCGGTCTTCTGCAGGGCATGCGGCACCAAGCTTGAATGCGATAACTGCGCTATCGCGCTCACGCATCACAAGTCGATGGACGGCGCTGAGATTGCGCGCGAAGGACAGCGGCTGGAGTGTCACTACTGTGGAATGCGCAAAACGGTTCCGGCACGTTGCCCCAAGTGCGACAGCGAGCACATGTATTTCCTTGGCGCGGGCTCACAGCAGGGCGAGGAGCGGCTCAGCGAAATATTTCCGATGGCGCGCATCGGGCGCATGGATCGCGATACGGTGCGCGGCCGCTATGATCTTGAACGCCTGCTGGCGCGTCTGCACGCGGGCGAAATCAATCTGCTGGTCGGCACGCAGATGATCGCCAAGGGGCACGATATTCACGGTGTCACGCTGGTCGGCGTCGTCGGCTGCGATCATGCGCTTTCCATGCCGGACTTTCGCGCTGCCGAGCGCGTGTTTCAACTCATGACGCAGGTGTCAGGGCGCGCCGGCCGTGGCAATCTCCCCGGACGCGTCGTCGTGCAAACCTACTATCCCGACCACTATGCCATTGTGGCCGCCACCACGCACGACTACAAAAGCTTTGCGGAACGCGAATTGAAATACCGGCGATGGATGCACTATCCGCCCTTCGGCGTGCTGGCCAATGTGCTGGTGCAGTCGCCAAAACTTGAAGAAGCGGCTGGATGGTCGTCTACCCTCGGTACATTTCTCGTTCAAAATCAGAGCAGCGGAGCTGTGCGGGTGCTGGGGCCGTGTACCGCACCGATTGCGCGCATCAAGAACGTGTACCGCTTCCATATGATTTTTAAAGCGGCCTCGCGAAAGGCGCTCAACGAAGCGCTGAAGAACATGATGGCGTATGCGGATCAAGCGGGAATTCCGCGGCGTAATTTAATCGTGGATGTTGATGCTCTGCGCCTGATGTAAGCCAGCTAGCCGCGTTTGTGGCCGTTGCTCTTCGCCTTCCGCTGCGCTGCCTTGCGGCGCTTTACCTCTTCAGCCGAATACATGGTCCCGCGGCACTTGCCGGTCCCGCAGTTGCAGATTGCCTCGTCATCGCCGCCGTCGTAAAGGCAATAGTCGTAAGTAATTTCTTCGGCCGGGGCAATGTTGCGGATGGCCTTGATCCACACATGGCCATCTTCTTCTTCGGTCTCGCAATTGGGGTCGCAGCTGTGGTTGATAAACATGGCCATGGAGTGGCCATCGATCACAATATTCCCCTTGCCGAGTCCAAACAGGTAGGTGATAGGCGACTCGTCGTACGCCTTGTCGGCCTGCTTTTTGGTCAGCTGATGGCCGGTATATTCAATAACGTGCGCGCCTTTGCGAATGGCTGTGGTCGTATAGCAGCCGGCGGCATGAATGGCTGAGGAGCGAATGATCAGTCCCATGAAGTGTGCGATGCTTTCCTTTGGCGCAAAATCGTTTTGAAGTCGCGTCACCAACCGTGATTTGGCAAATTGCCTTATGGCCGCATCGTAACATTGAAGAGTAAGGGACGTATTGAGGGAAACTCAAATGAAACGGGGAATTGGAACAGCGCTGGTGCTGGCGGCCTTCTTGTTTGCGCCAGGCGCGCGTGGCCAGCAGGGCAACAGCGGAGCCGCATCAAGCCAGGACAAGCAGGCCGCCCAACCGTCGCAGCAACCTAAACCTGCGCAATCGCCCGCGCCCGCAAAGTATGCGAACCCATTCCCGACCGATACGACGAACGTGCCTATCATGCCTTCAGCCGAAACCCCCGAGCCCAGCGCGCCCCAGAACACCCCAACCACGTCTGCGGACCAGATTGAAGACTCGCACTATTCTGTGCCCCCCGATACCGATCCGGTGGCCAGCCCCGATCAGGTCAGTGCCGGTGGCGACTTTGGTGGCCAGGTTTCGAGCTCGAACTCGGGTTCGCTCGATAGCATTCTTCCTTCCGCGGGTGGCGACGAGCCACGCAAAAAGGGCAAAAAGGGCAGCGACGAACTAGAGGGACCGCCGAAAGAAACCGCCGCCCAGGACGTCAGCGTCGGCAAGTATTACCTGGACAACAAGAACTGGCGCGCCGCCCTGTCGCGCTTCGAATCCGCGCTGGTACTCTCGCCTGAAGATCCTGAGGTTTACTGGGGACTGGCAGAGAGCCAGCGTCACATGGGCGACTACGCCAAAGCGCGCGCCAACTACGAGAAGGTCATCGAATACGACCCTGACAGCAAGCACGCAAAAGAGGCGAAAAAGGCCCTGAAAGACCCGGAGTTCGCCAACGCGAAACTGGCCCCTTCTACTCCAACCTCGCAATAGCTCCGGGTGCCCCATCCTTCAATCGCATTTGATTTAAGGGCGATACCACAATCCCTTGCCAACCATTTGCAGTTCTCGCACAAACTCCGGGTGCCCCATCCTTCGCGTTCTTTGCGAAGGGTGGGATAGCACAGACTTAAATCTCGATCAAGATCACTCGGCAAGAAATCTCGCTACAAACCGATGAGGTGCAGATAAGCAGTAATGATGGGCTGTCCCCAAAGGCTGCTCACGATGCCGCCGATACAGAGAAATGTGCCGAACGGAAGCTTGGTATGGGCCCAGCCCTCCCCTTCATCGCGCGCCGCCGGAATCGCGATCACCACCAGCCCTGCAATCGCACCCAGCATCGCGCCAACAAAGAAGGCGAGCAGCGTCGCCGGCAGCCCCAGCCAGGCAGCCAGCATGGCGATCAGCTTCACGTCGCCCAGCCCCATTCCTTCGCGATGGCGAAAGATCCCGTACAGCCAGCGGATCAGCAGCAACAGTCCGGCACATACGACGATGCTGACGATCGTCCAAAATAATACGGGTTTTACTTCATACCAGATAGCCGCAATTGGGTTGATGGTGCCGTGATCAGGTGACAAAGCAATGAGAGTGGCCTTGGCGATAGCAAATAGAAATCCAATGACCATTCCCGGAAGTGTGAGCATGTTCGGTAGCCACAGATTCTCCGCATCAAGTGCTGCCAATGCCACAATCAACCAATAGAAGACCATGGTTGCAATGATTGCCAGTACATCGGGAGCCAGGACCACGAGTGGCGAGTGTCGGTCCCAAAGTTCGGGAGATGAATTCCACGCCGTGTAAGCCCACAACACCCCCACCGCTAGCTCCACCACCGGATACCGCAACCCGATCCACGTCTTGCATTCACGGCATCGCCCGCGCAGCAAAACCCAGCTCAGCAGCGGAATGTTCTCCCACCAGGCCAGCGTGTGCGCGCAATTGCGGCAGTGCGAGCGCGGCTGCACAATGCTCTCTTCTTCCGGCCAGCGGCTCAGGCAAACGTTCAGAAAGCTGCCGAAGGCAAGCCCAAGCAATCCGGCAAACACGGTAACGAGCGTGCGAATCATGCGTGGGTTGAGTATACGATTCGGGATGTGGGCCTGTGGGACAACTTGCTCGGCGACGGGGTTAGACTGAAGGTGCATGGACCTTCCCGCCGAAAGCTCCACGGCCGAAACTCCCACTTCACAGTGCAAGACCGATCCCGCGCGCGCAGCCGAACTGTTCAAGCAGTCCGCGGCCATCATGGCGCGGCTCCGGGCGCCCGGCGGCTGCCCGTGGGATCGCGAACAGACCTTCGACACCATCCGCAAATACACGCTTGAAGAGGCTTACGAAGTCTTCGACGCCATCGAGCGCCGCGATTTTCCGCATCTACAAGAAGAGCTTGGCGATCTGCTGCTGCAGGTGCTGTTTTACGCGGAGATGGCTGCCAACGAAGGCCACTTCACCATCGCCGAGGTGCTTGACCACCTGAACCGCAAGCTCATTCGGCGGCATCCGCACGTGTTCGGTGAAGAAGCTTCAAAAGCAGCAGGAAATGAAGCAGACGTTGACGCGGCAGTTGAAGGCTCGTCGGCCGCCGTGCTGCGCAACTGGGAAGAAATCAAGCAGGCGGAGAATCGTAAGAAGGAAGCACAAGCCGGCCCGCAAGCAGAACCTGCCTCGCGGCTCGACAGCGTGCAGCGCGCAATGCCTGCCCTGGCTGAGGCAGCCAAGCTCGGCGGCAAGGCACAAAAGTCCGGCTTTGATTGGCCAAGCTGGCGCGAACTGCTGCCGAAGCTTGAAGAAGAAACCAGAGAGCTTGAAGCGGAAGCATCGTCGAACGATCCCGCACGTAAACCAGCAGTCGAGGCCGAACTTGGCGACCTGTTGTTCACCGTGGTGAACCTGGGACGGCATCTCGGCGTCGATGCAGAAATGGCGCTTCGCGGATGCAACTTGAGATTTCGCGAGCGCTTCAGAGAGATGGAGCGTGCAGCAAGTCGGCCGCTTGAGGAGCTATCGCCCGATGAGTTGGAGACGCTTTGGTCACAAGCCAAGCACGAGCTTGGCGCCCGGCACCACGTTGACGGAACGAATTGAGAATGTTGACAAGCTTGCAAGGAGCAGGGACATGATCGAAATTCGCCCCTGCCAGGGCTTCGACGAACTCGAGGCGTGCGTAGAACTCCAGATCGAGACGTGGGGTTACGACAATACCGACATTATTCCGCGCAAGGGATTTCTGGTGGGGCAATCGATCGGGGGACAGGTCATTGGCGCCTTCGACAAAGATGTTGCCGGCGGCAGCGCAAAATCGCTGGTAGGTTTTGTCTTTTCTTTGCCCGGCGTAAAGGTCGGGCTGGGACTGCCGCAAGCATATTTGCATTCGCATATGCTGGCCGTAAAACAAGCCTGGCGGAATCGCGGACTTGGCCGCGAACTTAAGCTGGAACAACGGCGTGAGGCCCTTTCCCGCGGAATCCGCCATATCGAATGGACCTTCGATCCGCTTGAAATCAAAAACGCATTTTTGAATATCAGCCGGCTCGGATCCATCGTTCGCAGCTACCGTCCTGATTTCTATGGTGTATCCTCATCTCGTCTGCAGGGTGGTTTGCCCACGGATCGACTGTTGGCCGAATGGTGGCTCGATTCAGCAAGAGTTCAGTCGATTATTTCCGGGCGCTCAGCAGTTACGCACGAGATCGAAGAGCGCATCAAAGTACCTGCCTCCATTTACGAGTGGAAGTCCACAGAGGCCGGAAGAGAACGGGCCCTGTCTGTGCAGGCAGAGAATCGAACGAAATTTCAAGAAGCATTTTCCCGTGATTTGGCCGTACTTGCCTTTACCCGCGACAGCGAAGGAAACGGTGTCTTCGAATTAGGCCCGCTGGCCCAGCTTGAATTGACTTGATCCCCGGCAATAAACCAGTAATCAAGATCCTGAGGAAGCGACTATGCGAATCGATGCAATCATTCTGCGCGAAGTTCACATGCCGCTGGTGCGGCCGTTTGAAACCAGTTTCGGCATAACCCGCAATCGTAGAATCCTGCTGGTCGAAGTGCATTCAGAAGGGCTCGTCGGCTGGGGCGAGTGCACCGCAGGCGAAAAGCCGTACTTCTCCCCAGAATCTACTGACACAGCGTGGGCCGTTATTACCCAGGAACTCGGCCCCATGCTCAACACAGAGCATCCTGAACATGGCGGCCAGTGCCCGCGCATCTTCTACCAGGTGCGTGGCAACGCCATGGCCAGGGCGGCGCTCGAAAACGCCATTTGGGATCTTGAAGCACAGCGCGAAGGAATCTCGCTTGCTAAGCTAATCGGCGGCGTGCAGGAATCGATTCCGTGCGGCGTTTCGCTCGGCATTCAGCCTTCTATTGCCGATCTGATGTCAAACATCGAGCGCGAACTTACCGCCGGCTATCAGCGCATCAAGCTGAAAGTCAAGCCGGGCTGGGATATTGAAGTCCTTGAGCGCGTGCGCCATCGCTGGCCTGAAATTTCATTAAGCGTCGATGCCAATTCCGCCTACAGGCTTCGCGATGCGGACCACTTGACGCAATTCGATCGCTTCGATCTGATGATGATCGAGCAGCCTCTGTGGCACGACGATTTTTACTTTCACTCCATGCTGCAAAAACGGCTCGAGACACCTATCTGCCTTGATGAGTCCATCCGTAACCGCCGCGACGCACTTGCCGCTATCGAAATGGGATCGTGCAGGATCATCAATATCAAACTTGGACGCGTGGGCGGATTCTCTGAGGCAATCGCCGTGCATAATGCGGCACAGGAGCGCGGCGTGCCGGTTTGGTGCGGTGGAATGCTTGAGTCGGGAATCGGGCGCAGCCACAACATCGCGCTCTCAACGTTGGAGAACTTCACCCTTCCGGGCGATGTTTCCGCTTCCGCGCGCTATTGGACTGACGACATCATCGAGCCTGCGGTCACTGTCTCGCCAAAGGGCGAAATCGTGGTGCCAGACACTCCAGGACGCGGCTACGAAGTGCGCACCGATCTAGTTGAGAAGCTAACAGTGCGCAAAGAAACAATCCGCGCAATGGTGGTGGCCTAGCGCTCGTAGCTAGTGAATGTAATCTGCGGACGAACTCGGTAGACCGCGTCGTTCTGAAGGGGCACGGCTTTAGCCGTTCGGCAAAGTCTGTGTGCGGACTCGGCGGACTGCGGTGTTTTGAAAGGGCACGGCTTTAGCCGTGCCGTAAATTTCCAAATCGAAGCGGGGCTTTAGCCCTTGAGGGATTATTTCCAACAGACGGTCGCGGCAGCTACTTTACCGCTTGTGTCCCCAGTTAAAGTGGCGACCCACAATGCCTTTGATAATCCAGTGATCCGTGGCGGCCGTAGGACCTACACCCACGCCAAAATTCAATTCCCAATCGGGTGACACATTCAGATCAATTGCCGGAAAAAACATCTGCTGCTGATCGTGCATGCTCACAATGTGCCGGATGTTGCCATAGTCGGCGTAATACTCAATACCGCCCGTGACCTTTTTCGTAAAGTCCCAACTGACTTTTACATTAGGCGCAAAATCAAGTCCATCCGCGACACCGGGACCGTGCCATGTCCGCTCAAATGCCGGATTGATCGCCCAATAAAAACGGCCCACTTGTTTATCGAGAATCGGGCGAATCTCCCATGTCCAGGTATCTGGCGAGAAAAATGCGCGCTGATAGCCAACCTCCATGGAGAGACTCGCACCCACCGGCCAGTGCCACGAATCCGGCACCCGCACCCGCGGACGCAGGTGATCGCCCACCCACTGAACACCCTGGCCGCTGCGTTCGCTGGTGAAAATATAAAACCCAACTTCAGACCATTTGTTGATGCCCTGCGTGATTTCGATGGTTTCGTGCTCGGCGTGATGTGTGGGTTCGGTACCGTCTATAAATTGGCGCTGGCCATCGGCCGTGAAATTGGAATGAAGCTCAACCATAGTGCTGCGCGGCGCTACCGTGTCAGACCCGTAAACCTGGATCTCGTAATTGCCTTGTGCGCGCGCAAAAGGAACCACAGCCAAAAACGCCGCGAAGATCACAAAGGCGGGGAAGTATTGCTTCAAAGATGCTCCCATGAACCTCGTTAAAATGACGGATCGATCAAGCAGAAAGTCGCTGCGCGAACGGGGAAATCAATCCATTTGGATAAATTCGATTATATTAGCCTGCTTCGCGATGCTGAACGCAAATCGGGCTTATGATTGGGATGGTCGAAAGCCTGATGTGCGCAGTGATGCAAGGAGGCTGTCATGGCAGAGGCAAAGAGGTCTAGTTTAATCCCAGCTAAAATCCTGGTTCCGGTCGATTTCAGCCCATCATCACACCGAGCCCTGGAGCAGGCAACTGCTTACGCGCAGCAGTTCGATGCCGAAATTCACCTCGTTCACGTGATTCCGATGTTTCCATCTTCAAAGGTTTGGGATTTCATTCCTGAAGCCGAATTCATTCAAGAAACCACAAGGAAAGCTGAAGCAAGTTTCGCTGCCTGCCAGGCTGACCTCGCCGCTATGGGCATCAAGTTGACCTTCAGTGTGGGCGTGGCCAACGATGTCGTGGCAGCAATACTTGACGTGATCAAGCGCGAACGCATCGGATTGCTGGTCATTTCAACGCACGGAATTACAGGCTGGCATCCGCTGGCATTCGGTTCAATTGCCGAAAAGCTGATGAAGCTGGCAGGCATTCCAGTGCTGCTTATTCGCACACCCGATCCGGCGGTCAAGAAAAATTCTCACGCCGGGCCTCTGAAGAAACGCTGGTGATGCTATTGAGCGTCGCGAACGCAGCGGAAACCCACGCCGCCTGAGCGATCGTAGCCCGGAGCCATCAGAAGCAGTTTGCTGTGCTCGCTGTTGCGATAAGCCTGCGGAAAATACCATAAGGATCCCTGCGGCTGGTAATACTCGCCGCCGCGCAGGATGGCCGCGCGCGTGTGCTCGTCAGCGAACTCATCGGTCCACTGCCACACATTGCCCACCATATCCATCACGCCAAACGGGCTCGCGCCCTGCGGATGCTCATCCACTGCATCGGGCGCAGTCATTGTGCGGCCGGTAACTGGGTGCGGCACGTTGTCAACCTGCCACGCATTGCCCCACGGGTAGACGCGCCCATCTGTCCCCTGCGCGGCAAACTGCCACTCCCACTCGTGCGGAAGCCGCTTGCCGGCCCACTGCGCATAAGCCCGCGCATCTTCAAGCGAGACCCACGTCACGGGCCGATTGTCCCAGCCCGCCGGGAAGTGTCCGCCCTTCCAATCGCGCAGAAAATTGATCGCGTCCTTCGGCGCGTAATGCGTCGCGTCAACAAATTGCTTAAACTGCGCGTTCGTCACCGGATACTTGTCAATGAAGAACGGGGCCACCTGCATCTTGTGCTCGTGGTAGCGGCGCGGCACGTCCTCCCACGGATACTGCACATCCACGCCGGGGTTTGCGCCGCCTTCAATCTCAGTGCCATTGACGGAAAATACGAAATCGCCGCCCGGAATCCGAATCATGCCTTCGGGAGCTTCCGCTGCCGGCTTCGTAGCCGCGATTGCAACCATCGTTTGCGTCACAATCGTGTGCTCATGCGAGAAACCCGCCAGAGGTTGCCTTGTCATCTGTGCCATGCGCTGCATCAGCGACTTGATCGCGTTCGACGGCTCACTCGGAGTAGCAAGAATGGCGCCGTATCCATTGGCTTCCAAATCAAAGTTCAGCACCGCGGCCTGCTGCTCTATGTCAGGATGCAATTCAACTCCGTGATAGAGATCGAAGTAGCGCATGCCCACCGTAGCGGGAACGGTCATCTGCCTCCCGGTGACGTTATAGCTATTGCGATTCACAATCGTCCAAACTGTATCTGCGCCGAGCGGCCAGCGGCTGGCATACACGCCAAAGCTGTGCATCGGATACAGCGGTTCCCACTCCGCGCTCACCAGGAAGGGCGCCACCCCACGCTCAATTGTTGCCACGCGGCGCGTGGCCTCTGCATCGCGCGGGTTAATGCCGTTCCAGATGCCCCACACGTTCTCCCAGCTCTCCCAGCCCACTCCGTTGAAGAACGCAAATTGCAGATCGTTCGTATGGTCCAGCGCCCAGCGGTCGCTGATGTTCACCATGTGCCGCGTCTCAATCCACTTGTAACGATCAACCATGGGGATGAAAGGGAACTGGTATTGGCCCCAGTTCATCACGTCCCAGCTAAGTGCTTCGTCGCTTGGGCTCGTCTCCGGCTCAAACGCCAGCGGATGCCCCACGGCTTCAGCGGCAGTAATGAAACCGAGCGGCACACCATCCTGCGTATCGCCATTCACGCCATCGGCGCCAATCTGCTTCATCAGCGCGGCAATCGCCTGCGGCCATGGCTCATCGGGTTGGTGCGTTCCTTCATCCCACATCATCATGGGGAAGAGCACGCGCACGCCGCGGCGATGAAAGTCCGCCACCATCTGTCGAACGCCATCAACACCGCCGGGCATCGATTTCACTATCTCAAGCTGGTTGCGATCGTCGATTCCCATGTTCGGATACGTGGCCCACACCAGCACCGCATCAATGCCGCCGTAGCGCTTTTCAAGATCGTCAAGATAGCGATCGACCGTATAGCGGCCTGCAACAGGATCGTAGAAATAGCGATCGTGCACCATCATCTGCGGTTGCATAAAGCTTGACTGCGTCCACTTCAGCGCTGGCATTTCGTAGCGCGCCGGATCAAAGGTTGTACGAATGCGGCGCTCGTCGCGCCAGTGATGAATATCGCGAAGCCAGCGCTCGCGAATAAACGGAGGACATTGCGAGACAGCAGTGCTCTCCCACGCAAAATGAATATTTAGACACTCAGGCACGGGAATCTGCTGATTGCGCGGAGCATATTGCGTGTCCTGCGCCGCCACGCCTAGAGCGATGAATGCAGTTAATAAACCAAGGCAAAGTCTACGGGCCATTAAGCGGATCCTTTTGCTAGAGCTTGTTTCAAAAATAGGTTCGGCCTCAAGGCAGGCACTTACGCTTGAGGTGGCTGAACTGTTGAGCTTCTGCCATGAAGAAGCGGCAGAAGCTGTTGACTGATAAGCAGTGGGAGTTGATTGAGCCGCTGCTCCCTAAGCCGAATCGGCGGCGGGACAAACGAGGGCGTCCACCGGCACCGAATCGAGCCTGTTTGGAAGGCATTCTCTGGGTTCTGCAGACCGGCGCTGCGTGGCGATTTCTACCCGACGAGTTTCCTTCGCCCTCCACGTGCTGGCGACGATTGCAGCAGTGGCAGGAGCAAGACATCTGGCTGAATGCATGGCGTAGGCTTCTGGGGACACTGGATAAGCGAGGTCTGCTCAAGTGGGACGAGACATTTCTTGACGGCAGCTTCGCTCCGGCGAAAAAAGGGGCTCCGCAGTCGGCAAAACCAAGCGTGGCAAGGGGACGAAGTGGATGGTACTGGTCGACGGTCAAGGTCTTCCGATGGGAGTTCGGCTGGAAAGTGCCTCCCCGAGTGAAGTTAATCTTGCGGAGGCCACAGTCGCCGAAGTCCGCGTCCCCCGGCCGCGCGGCAGGCCGCGGCAGAAGCCGAAGCGCATCATAGCCGACCGTGGCTACGACTCCGATCCACTGCGCGAGTGATTTAAGAAGCGAGGTATCGAACTGATCGCGCCGTACCGGAAGAACAACAAACTTCGGCGCTTTGAAGATGGCCGCAAACTCCGTCGCTATAAGCGCAGATGGATCGTGGAGCGGACAAATGCCTGGCTTGGACAGTTCCGCCGATTGCTGGTTCGTCACGAGCATCTGCTCTCCATTTACTACGCCTTCTTTTATCTGGCGTGCTTCTGGATAACGCTCAGGAGGCATTTTTGAAACAAGCTCTAGTTCCAGTTAGGCTTCACTGCCGAGCATTGCGTCCACTTCGGCGCGCGACGGCATGGCGGCCTGCGCTCCGCGGCGCGTTACGCAAATAGCTGCGGCAGCGTTGGCAAAGCGCGCTGCCTGCCACGGATCGCGTCCTTCAAGCAATGCCACTGCAAATGCTCCGTTAAAACAATCGCCGGCCGCAACAGTGTCGATGGCCTGCACTTGAAACGGCGGAACCCAGGCCGCTTTGCCTGCAACAGCCACGTAGGCGCCCTCAGTTCCGCGCTTGAGTACCACGCCGCGCAATCCGCGCTCCAGGAATTCGCTGGCGGTGTCCTCAACGTTAGCTCCATCGCCCAGGTAAAATGCCGCTTCAGTTTCGTTAGGCGTGAACCACGCAAGCTGTTTCCACGCCGCATCGAGTAGTGCAGCAGCGGGAGCCGGGTCCAGCATCACCGGCACGCCAGCCTCCGCACAAACAGCCAGCGTGTAATACAGCGTGTCCATGGGGATTTCAAGCTGGCACAGCACCATTCCTGCCGAGCGAATGAGGGCCGCATGAGCGTCAACTGTGGCGCGATCCATTTTTCCGTTCGCGCCGGGCACGACCACAATTGAATTCTCGCTGCTGTCCGCGAGAAAAATCGCCGCAATTCCTGAAGACTCGGCGACTTGCTCCATTCCACCCGTTTGCACACCCGCGTCTGCAAGGCTCTTCAGCAAAGTCGGGCCGTAGTGGTCATCGCCCACCTTGGCAACCATCGCCACCGGATAGCCGAGCCGTGCCGCGGCAACAGATTGATTGGCGCCCTTGCCGCCCGGCGTTGTATGAAAGCCCGTGCCGATCAGTGTTTGTCCCACGCGAGGAATCTGTGGAGTGCGAGTGACCAGGTCCATGGTCACAGATCCGACAACAACAATAGGCTTGCGCAAAGCGTGCATGATGAATGTCCCTAGTAAAGAGGAGCCAGTGCTACAGCGCCAAGCCCCATCAGAAAGAAAATGAACATGAAGAACAGTAGCATCTTTGCTGTGCGCGGAGCACCTGCGAACTCGCGCCACACAAACACGCCCCAGCACGCAGAAACCATCGTCGCGCCCTGTCCAATGGTGTAGCTCACCGCCGGTCCAACCAGGTGCGCGCCCGATGCAACAAAGTTTGCAATGCCGCCGACGCACCAGATTGCTCCGCCAAGCGCGCCGGCAATATGCCAGCTCAACGGCGCCTTCCAGTAGCCCGCGCCCTCAACAGGTGGCTTGCCGTCGAGCGGTTTTGCCATCAGCAACAGATTGGCCGGAATGGTAGAAACCAGCAATCCAATTGCAAAGAAAAACGACACCGCGTAAGGGCCGGGTGAAGGATGGTCCGGAGTGCCGGCGAGCGCATGCGCCACAAATGGATAGAAGCACCCCATCAGCACGCCGGCCACGAGGCTGATCACAATACCGCGAACCGTCGTCGCCTTTGCGGTCGATTCACGGCTGCGATAAGCCGCCGCATCTAGAACAATTGCCACCGCCACCAGCGCCACGCCGCCAAACAACAGCAGGGGATTGGCCGCAGGAGCAACCAGATAGTTAGACACCGCGCCAATCACAAGCGCAAGGCCAATGCCCACCGGGAATGCAACCGCGAGTCCTGCTACGTCAATTGCGGCAACCAGCAGCAGATTGGCCACGTTAAAAACGACGCCGCCAATGAACGCAAATACAAAGGTGCTGGTGCTCGCGCCGTGGATTGCGTTCTGAAACGCCGGGCCAACACTGCCGAGGCTGCCCGCCGTATATCCGATGATGATGGAGGCGACAGCGAGCCCGATCGCGTAGTCCCAGTAGAAAAGCTGAAAGCGATACCGCGGGCACATCTTGAGCGTGTTTGCCCACGAACCCCAGCACAGCATGCTCAGGATCATCAGCGCGAGTGCGGCTTGATAAGTTTCAGGAAGAAACATGCCCGGCGCCTCCGTTCACTTGCCGTCGGATGAATTTAGCGCGGCAAAGTAGGAACCATATCGTGTAAGGCAGCAGAGGCGCAAATGTTTTTGAGCGACCTACCGAAACAGGTGCCAGTTAATGCTTCGCCGCCTTTACAGCTTCAGTCAACGCCGGAACAATTTCCATCAGATCGCCCACAATTCCGTAATCGGCCACTTCAAAAATAGGTGCGTCCGGATCTTTGTTAATAGCGACAATGCACTGCGAGCCCTTCATCCCGACAAGATGTTGAATGGCACCTGAAATTCCGGCGGCAATGTAGAGCTTGGGCGCAACCGTTTGTCCGGAGCTGCCCACCTGGCGCTCCATTGGCAGCCAGCCCGCATCACAGATCGGTCGCGATGCCGCAACTTCAGCGCCAAGCGCCATCGCGAGATTCTGAATAATTGAAATATTCTCTTGCGATTTAATGCCACGCCCAACGCTCACAATCATCTGCGCGGAGCCAAGGTCCACCGTTTGCGCGGCTGCGCGATAATGCTCGCCGGGACGCGTGCGAATCTGTGCGGCATCAATCGTCGGCGTAAAAAATTCAACGTTGGTTGCAATTGAGCTCCCGCCGTCAGCAAAAAATGCTCCGGCCTGTACCGAGACAAAGCAAATGCCGTTGCCAAGTTTGCGATAGGCGCCGTTAAGCCGGCCCTGCATTAACTGGCGCGTGAATAAATGACCTTCCGATATTGCGGTGACGTCGCTCATCAGCACTTGGCCAAAACGCGCGGCAAGCGCGGGCGCGTAGTCGCGAACCTGGTACGTGTGCGGGAAGACCACATACGAGGGCTCTTCGCGCTGAATCAACTGTTGCAGCGCGGCGATGTAGCCATCTGGTGTGTAGGGCTGAAGCAAGGCATGTTCCATCCGTAACACTTTCACCGGCGCTCTTGCCACCACCTCCGCAGCCAACGTCTCAGTTTGCGCACCCATTACGACTGCAGTAATGCTCGCGGAGTTGCCCAGGCGCTGCGCGGCCGCCAGCGCTTCCCAGCTAATGTGCGCAATGCGTCCGCCCCGCTGTTCCATCACCACCAGAATGCCGCTCATAGTACATGCACCTCGGTCTTGAGTCTTTCAACCAGGGTAGCGGCCGCTTCTCGGGGCGTACCGATAATCATCTGCGTCGACTTTTGTTTTTGCGGTAACGAAATTTGTTCCAGCGTAACGACCGGCGTAGATGCCACGCCGAGATCCGTCGCAGCCAGCCGTCGCAGTTCCTTGGTCTTTGCGCGTTTAATGCCCATCAGCGTGGCGTAACGCAGCTTGTTACCGCCGGATTGAATGGTCAGAACCGCGGGCAAGGGAAGCTGAATGTTCTGAAACCAACCCTCCTCCAACTCCCGTTTCACTTCAATGCCCGATTCATTTTTATCAACGTGAAGAATCAGAGTGGCGTGCGGCAGGCCCAGCAGTTCGGCAACAATCACGCCGGTCTGGCCCAGGCCAAGGTCTTCTGACTGCAGGCCTGTAAGCACCAGGTCAGGACTCTCCAACCTGATGGCGGCTGCCAGCAGTTGCGCCACTCCGAGAGCGTCGCGTTGCCCAAGATCATCGCACTCAATATGAATCGCGCGGTCCGCGCCCTTGGCCAGTGCTTCGCGAATCGTAATTGCAACACGCTCAGGGCCCGCGCTCAGTACGACCACCTCGCCGCCGTGCTTCTCCTTCAGTTGCAGAGCTTCCTCAAGTGCGTGCGCGTCTGGCTCGTTCATTGCGAACTGCAGATCCGCTTCTTCAATCCATTTACCGGCAGCATTAATGCGAACCGGGACTTCGCGGTCAGGAACCTGTTTGATAGCGACAATGATTTTCATAATGGATGACTTGCGTACATCTTAATTGGTGTAGCGGTGTTGGGGCTGGAGTTAGCAGTTGGTCCGGACTTTTCGCGGCATAGAAACCAGACGCCTTTTCTGTCTTTCTGATATAGACCATTCGCGTTTTGGAGGTTGTGCTTCTCCCGTCAGCCAACTTCGGTGCATTTTCAAATTATTTGAATTGAGCGGAAAATCGATTTCAGGAGCAGACCAGTCGTAAAGAACTTCCATCATCGATTCGTCATCGCCGTCATAATGAAATCGTTCGGAAGCGATGATAGCGAAGGCCACCGTGTTCAAGCCGCTCGCCGAGATGTGATTCTCAATTGCAGCATCGCAAAGTCTCAATAAGTGGTTTCGAGTTAGATTGAAATCGTCTTGCATATCATCAATCATAATTTCGGTCTCGATGCTACTCTTTCTGATGACCGCACTCGACAATTCCACGGCGAGAACTTCGATTGGCACCTCTCCAAGCAAGTAACGCCGAACTGTATCTTCGTTGAGGGGCATGGGAGAACCTCGAATTCAATCTAGTCTGACTCAGGCAAGTTTCGCGCAGCGATCTGCACAATGTCCATAAGCTGCGGGGCGCCTTCGCCGTTGGCAGAAAGCGCATCACGTAACATCGAATTGCAGAACGGGCAAGCTGCTGCAATCGTCGTTGCGCCCGTGGCCGTAAGCTCTGCGGCGCGTACCTGGCTAACGCGCTGCCCCGTCTCCTCGCCAAGAAAGGCAAGACCGCCACCTGCGCCACAGCAAAAACTGCGTTCACGGTTGCGTTCGGCTTCTACAACATCGCCGCCAAGCGCTGCCACCGCGCGCGGCTCATCATATACATTGCGATAACGCCCCAGGTAACACGGATCGTGAAACACAATCTTTTCCTGGTTCTCGATCGATGGTAATTCGTGCAGATGCCGCGCTAGGAATTCGCTGTGATGTTCAACCGGCGGCGGAGTACCGAACGCCTTCCAGTCTTCCTGGATAGTGCGGACACAGTGCGGGCAAATCGTAATAATCTTCTTGACCTTGTTCTGCGCCAGCCTTGCCAGGTTCTCTTCAGCCAATTGTTGAAACAGCAAATCGTTACCGAGCCGGCGAACAGGATCGCCCGTACACTTCTCCTTGCGCAAAACACCAAAGCTCGCGCCAAGATACTTCATCACGCGCCCAAGATCGGCCACAATCTCGCGGCCCTTAGGATCGTAACTGCCCATGCATCCCAGCCACAGGCAATACTCCTGCGTCCCATCGAAAATGGGGAACTGCTCCCGCTCAATAAATTTATCGCGCTCGCCTGGGCTTATCCCCAGCGCATTGCTGCCGCGTTCCAGGGCAAGAAAGAGCTTCGCGCCGTAGTCGTTCTCCCATGCGCCGGTATTTACAGCGCCTCGCCGCAAACCAACGATGATCGGCAAGTGCTCAATCCCTACCGGGCACTGAAACTCGCAAGCGCCGCATGTCGTGCATTCAAACGCCGCTTGCTGCGAGTTGTACTTGCCCAGTAGCGGCTCCGTTGAAGCAGGCCCAAGCTCGTTCAGATACGCGCGAACACGCAGAATTACTTGCTTAGGGTTGAGAATCTTGCCCGTGTTGTTAGCCGGGCAATGTTCGGTGCAGCGGCCGCACTCTACACAAGAGTAGGCCTGCAGGCTGACCAGTTGGGTCAGATCCGTGCCCGCCACTAAGCCGAAATCGTCATCGCCCACCAGCGGCGGAATCCGCGAAAACCCGCCACGCGATAAGAAAACCGTAAATGGGCTGAGCACAAGATGCAGATGCTTGGTGTGCGGAATGATCGGCAGAAAAGTGAACAGTGCCAGCGTGTGAATCCACCACAGAATGCGTGTGGCCGGGCTTGCCTCGGCAGTAAAGAACGCCGCCAAATATGTGGCCATCAGCACAAAGATCAGCAACGCGATGAAGCCCGACTCCCATGATAGCTTCTCGCCCAGCCACTTTGGACGCACCAGGAAGCGGCGAACGAAAAGTCCGAGGATGCCGACAGCGCACGCCCCGGCAAAGACTGCCGCAAACCAGAAGTAGACACGTCCAACGAAACCCGCGGGCGACAGAAAGCCAAGTCCAAATGCATGCGCGCAATGGTTAAGCGTTACCAGCGCAAAAGCGCAAAACGCCCAGAAGACGAACGCATGAGCAATGCCGGCCGCCGGTCGCTCGCGGATCACCTTCGTCTGCAGCAGCACTTCGCCTACAAAATCTCGCACTCGCGGTGCAAGCGGGAAGAGATGAAAATCCGCGTCTGATTTTGATTTGAGGATCTTGCTCAGGACAACCGAAAATCGCCGCCAGAACAAAAAGATCGAGCCTGCGGCAAGGGCAACAAAGGCCACTTGCTCTGCCAGCGAGAAGTGTTGTGGCTCTGCGAAAGTGGGCAGGAGCAAAGTCATAACCGAACCCACCACGATACACCAAACAAAGCGTCGTGTCCGTATGTCAGGCGCTATACGCCACCCTGACTGCAAGCATGACTAGCAGAGAACAATATTCGGCGCGTCAATTCTCTTGGTTGCATTGCGCGTGTCAACAACCAGCTGAGACTCCGCGACAATCGCCCCATAATCGTCCGACGAATGATCGGTTACGATCGGCAGAAGCAGCTTCCATGGTGACGATTGTAACGGACCAGGCAAGATCGACGGCCGTAAGTCATTCCAACGCATTAGTATGATAGGCGAGCAGCTTGTTTCGTCGAAAGCCGCTCATCCTTAAACATTCGGAGTTAAAAATTGCCTGAATATCTGGTAACTGGAGCTGCGGGTTTTATTGGTCGCTCTATCGCATCTGCACTTCTAGAGCGCGGCGACAGCGTACGCGGCGTTGACAATCTCAGTACCGGAAAGCGCGAGAATCTCATCGGGCTTGAGAAAATGGATTTTCTCGAAGGCGATTTGGCCGACCCCTCCGTGTGTGCCAAGGCATGTGAAGGCGTCGAGATCATCTTTCACGAAGCAGCTCTGCCCTCGGTGCCGCGATCTGTCGCCGATCCGCGCAGCACCAATGTCGCCTGCGTTGACGCAACCCTTAACCTGCTCATCGCTGCCCGCGCAGCCGGAGTCCGGCGCGTTATTTACGCAGCTTCATCGGCCGCCTATGGCGATACGCCCACACTCCCCAAGCATGAAGCAATGCTGCCCGCTCCGATCACGCCGTATGCCGTCGCCAAGCTTGCATGCGAGCACTATCTCGCCTGCTTCACGCGCGTGTACTCACTTGAGACCGTCTCGCTGCGCTACTTCAACGTCTTCGGTCCATATCAGGATCCAACGTCGCAGTACTCCGGCGTTCTGGCCATCTTCTGCCGCAAAATGCTCGCCGGTCAGCAACCCACCATCTATGGCGACGGCGAGCAGAGCCGCGACTTCACCTACATCGAAAACGTGGTCGCAGGAAACTTGCTGGCCGCTGAAGCTCCTGCGGAAAACGTCGCGGGCAAAATGATGAACCTTGCCACTGGCAAAAGAATCACGCTCAACCAGACCTTCGAAATCCTCAAAGGGCTCACCGGCTACAACGGCAAACCGGCCTATCAAGAAACGCGCGCCGGAGACATCAAGGATTCGCTGGCCGACATTTCGCGTGCCAGAACCGCGCTCGGCTATGAGCCATCAGTCGATTTCAGCGAAGGCCTCCGCCGCACCGTCGAATGGTACAAAATCCTCTCCTAGCATCCGCCGCCAAGCCTCGCCTGTGGACGAAGCCCTTCGCGCTTGCTTGAGCAGACACGTTGTCGCCTGATAGCATCCTGCGCATGAAGACGAAACGGCCTGCGTCAGGCAAAAGCAAGATGCCGCCCACACAGCTAATGAGTGTTGACGAGTACCTTGCCGCGACTCCGCAACCGGCTCGCGCCCAGCTCGCAAAAATGCGCGCCGCCATTCGCTCCGCGCTGCCAGCCGAGGCTACTCAAGTCATCAGCTACAAAATTCCGGCATTCAAGCTGAAGAAGGTCCTGGTCTGGTTCGCCGCTTTTCAAGGCCACTGCAGCCTCTTCCCCACAGCAGCCGTGCTCCAGCAATTCAAATCCGAACTGGCCGGCTACAAAACGTCTAAGGGAACAGTGCAGTTCCCGCTGGACAAGCCCTTGCCGGTCCCCCTCATCAAGAAACTCGTAAAAGCACGCCTCGCAGCAAGCGGATATCAAAGACCGCCGAAAGACTAGTGACAAAGCCGAGATCGCCCAGGCAGTTCCTTTGCCGAGCACTACGATCCAGGTGGTTCGCGGAACGGCTCTACAGCAATGCGCTCGTAATACACGTCCAGCACCGTCAGGTATTCTGTCCCGCCCGGCGCATGCAGAACTACGCTGTCACCCGCTTCCGACTTCATTAACGCCCGCCCCAGTGGCGACACATAACTAATGTGGTTGCGGTTCAGATCCACTTCGTCTGTGCCCACAATGCACACCACTCGCTCCGCTCCCGCGGCATTGGCATAGCGCACCGTCGCCCCAAAAAATGCCTTCGTCGCCCGCTGGCCCGATCGCTCGGCCTCCGGGTCTACCACTTCCGCAGCTTCAATGCGCTTCGTCAAAAAGCGAATCCGCCCATCGATCTGCCGCAGTCGCCGCTTGCCGTACTGGTAGTCGGCGTTTTCACTGCGATCGCCATTGCCGGCAGCCCACGTAACCACCTCCGCCACCCTCGGTCGATCCTTCGTCAGCAGAAACTTGTGCTCAGCTTTCAGGCGCTCCAGCCCGCTCGGCGTTATGTAGTTTGTCACCTGCGTCGCAGGCTCGTCCCTTGGTGGATTCCTGGTAAAACCCTTCCGCATCCCGTAGTCCTCTCAGCGCAACCCCACAGGCTACCCCCAATGAATGCGAATCAACGCCGACGGAAAACTCCGCCGGTCGTCCACGTTCATGGCAATTCATCTGCGGCCCTGACTCATTTTTTCACGTCAGCAGCCTTCAGGCCGCTGAAATCGCGTTAGAGAACGATTGGCTAAGGCCCGGAGGGCGCCCCACGGACAGGTCCCATCCTCAGCACTGTCATCCCGACAGAGCGCAGCGACGAGGGATCTGCGGTTGCACTTCGCAAACTCTCAGACTCACAGACCTCGAGGGAATTTGATGCGTCGTGCTTTGAAAGGGCACGGCTTCAGCCGTGCCGCAAACTTGATCGTGCATTGAAAGGGCACGGCTTCAGCCGTGCCGCAATCGCCTCAAAATGCGAATGGGCTTTAGCCCCTGAGGGAATGCGCACTCAAAATTTCTAACTCATCTTTGACCTTGCGATTCCTCGATCATCCATGTTCATGGCAATTCATCTGCTGCCCTGACTCATTTCTTCACGTCAGCAGCCTTCGCGAGCTGCAATGAGATTTTTTCTCCGTCGTTTCGATATCCGTCCTATAATCTTAGGCATTGGTGCCCGCCATTTTCATCGCCAGGCATTCGGTTCGTCCGAACGCCGAAGCGTTGGACTATTGGTGGAGGCGTCGCTTCTACACGAAGCGAATGCGTTGGCGCTGAGAGCACGAATCTTGTTCGGGCGTCTCACACAATGCACACGAAAACGCTGCCTGCATTCGTAATTCTCTCCGCAGGCAGCGATACCTTACATGAAATCTTTTACGGCACTACGCGCAGTATCGGAACTCGACCACCTTCGCAAGGCTTGGAGGAAGCTTGCGAAGAGGAAGAAATCGAGAGGCTGTGATGGTGTAACAATCGAGGCATTCTCGGCGGACCTCGATTCGAACCTCCGTCAAATCAGCACGGAACTCAGGAACGGCACTTATCAAATGTGCCGGCTTCGTCCAAGTGTGTATTTTAAAGTCGGATCGACCAAGCCAAGACCTCTTCAGATTCCCGCAGTCCGAGACCGTGTAGTGATGAAGGCTTTAGCCCTTTTCATTCAGCCGTCGTTCGATAAATTTGATTTGCCGTGCAGCTTCGCTTACATCAAAGGAAAAGATCGAGGTGTACCTGCCGTCATTCTGAGAGTTCATGAACTGGTCGGTCGAGGCTTCATCCATTACTTCGAAGCAGACATTGTGAACTTTTTCGGTACGGTTGATCGGTCCAGACTCTGGGCCAAATTCGTGAAACAGGTGCGCCATCGGAGTCTTCTGCCGATACTAGAGCAATGCTTCGAACAAGAGCTAGATAATCTGGACACTTTTCAGCTCGAATACGAGAAGCTTTTTGCTGGCGCAACCGCCGGAATCCCGCAGGGAGGAGTGTTATCTCCCATGCTCGCGAACTTTTACCTGCACGAGTTTGATCGAGCTGTCACGAAAAGCGGCTTCGAGCTAATTCGTTACGCAGATGATTTTGTGGTGATGTGCAAGACCAGAGAACAGGCTGAACGAGCTCATGTATTGTGCAAAACACTGCTTGAGAGCCTCGGTCTGAGAATCCATGCCTTGGATGAGCTCAATAGCAAGAGTAAATTTGGTTACTTCAGCAAGCATGGCCTCAATTTTGTTGGAGTCCGATTCGAAGGTAGTATTACGACACCCGACCCAAAGGTCATTTCCCGATTCAAAGAGAAGGTCTCTCTCGTCCTCAAACCTCATTCTGGCGATAGTCTGGCCAATACGTTACAAAGTCTCAAGAACCTCATTACGGGCTGGGGCAATGGCTACAAAGCGATGCACGTGCAGCAAACCTTCTTGACGCTTGACGCGCACATAAAACTGGAAGTGGCCCGCTATCTCCAGGCATCGGGTATTAAGCTGGAAGGTCGCGACCGTAGAAAGCAGATGCGATTCTTAGGAGTTCCGTCCTTGTCAGCGATGGTGGAGCACGCAACTAAGCCGCAGACGAAAGATAAGGCAGATGGCCCGGGTCTCCAGTAGCCTTCAGCACAATAATGGGTGCCCCAGGTCCGGATTTTCGGACCTGGGATAGCAAGAACCTTACCCTCAAGTGGACCGAAACAAAATCGACTCACCACAACGCGATGATCAGGCCGAAAATGACCAAAGTACCGCGCCCGTCAGGAAACCCTTGTACCCGGAAAATCGGGTTTCAGGTTCACGTATAACCGCACCCGAAACCACACCAAAGGCGCTAAGTTTCCTGCTCCCCGGGAAAGAGCTCGAGCTCTTTCTCTCGGGCGGCGGCCTCGGCGCGCCGGCGTCCCACCACTCCAATCAGGCTCACCACCTCAAGCGTCTGGATGGCCTGTCGCGGTACATAAATGCGCTGCGTGTTGGAACGCGTGTCCGGCGGAGTCAGCAGCAACCCTGCACCCAGCACAAGCGAGAGATCGTTGGCCGCCAATCCCTCCAGCTCGTCGCCGTCCATCAGCGTCATCCGCAGCCATAACCCGGCGGTGCGCGGACGAACGGAAAAGCGTTTGTGCATCAGACGTTCCGGATTGGTCTGGTCAGTCGTCGGGGAAGGCAAGTCGCGCACATAGCAAACCCACTTCACCTGCTCCCACCCAATGCTCAGGACTTTGCCGGCAGGATCAAGGATCTCCAGTTCAGCAGCAACTTCACCCAAGCCGGCAGATGCGTATCCGGCACACCAGTCCCGGGAGAACTTGCGTACGATCACAGGCTTGCGTGCGGAGGCCACTGTTTTGGATTGTCGCATGTTTTCCGCGGGCTACGGCAACAGGTACGCGCAGCGGCGCCACAGTGCCCTCCGCCGCCCCGCCGCCTCAATCCGCAGCGGTTACGGTGCAACTAAGACTAGTAAACACGCCCTGTTTGTGTTAATGTACTGGTTTGCCATCTCTACCGGTTCTGTAGATAACAACAACATCATCAGACACTTGGCGACAGGTTGAGAGGGCGGAAGCAGGACATCGGATGCCCGACTACATCTACCTTTTGGAAAACCGGCTATCTGCCGACCAACGCAATGCCCTCACCCATTTACGCAACGTCGCCCGCGAAGCTGGAACCATCCTCTTTCTCACCGGCGATGCCGTTCGCGATTTGACCAGCGGCCATGCCGTCCGCGACCTTGAAGTAGCAGTTCATGGAAATGCCCTCAAGTTAAAGAAAGCAATCGAGAAACTCGGCGGCAAAGTGTGGGGTGAGCATGAGGCGTCGCAAAGCCTCTATCTCTGCTTTCCGGGCACCGTCCGCGTCGACCTCGTAACCACCCACAGGGTCACCTATCCCAAGCCGGGCAAGCCCGTCTACCACCCAGCATCCATTCAGGAGGATCTGCGGCGGCGTGACTTTACCGTCAACGCCATGGCTATTTCGCTCAATGAGGGGTCGTTCGGCCTGCTCATGGACCCCCTCAACGGAGCCGCCGACATTGAAGCAAGAACCCTGCGGCTGGTTTCAAATTACGGCTTTATTGAAGACCCCTCGCTGATGATTCGCGCCACTCGCTACCACGCCCGCCTCGGCTGGGAGCTGGACCTGAAAACCCGCACCCGCTACGACAATGCAAAGGAAGAGGGCGTAATCGAGTTCCTCAGTCCCCACGGACTCTCAAAAGAACTTGAGCAGATTGGTCACGAAACAGACGGTCTGGCGGTGCTGCGCGCGCTTGAGGCAGAGGGCTGGATGAAGTTCTTGTTCCCCGCATGGACCTCGAACCGGGCCGACGAAGAAAAGCTCAGAGCTCTGCACGATCTGGCCGTCAGTTTGTTAATGCAGGGTGTTCATGCCGACATGTCGGCCGCCCAAATGCAACTGCTTACAGCCAAAATGCCGCCCAAGGAAATCGCCGCGTTGAAGAAGGCGTTCCTGCGCCCCGGCTTCGTTGAGGAGTGGAACAGCCTCGACTCGCTCGCCTCCGCATTTCAAAAGGTGCTGCTCTCAAAAGAGCACGCCATTCCGTCGTCAGCTTACAAGCTGTTCACCACCTACGACCCTGAGGCGATTCTCTGGCTCGGCTTCACCAGCAAGAGCGCTGCTGTCCAGGAGAAGTACAACAACTTCTTGAAAGTCTGGCCGGAAGCTCGTCAAAAGATTCCGTTTATGCTCATGCAGGAAATGCGGATTACGCCTGAGCTGCCCACCTACGCCGAGATTTCGCACAAGGTGTTTCTGGAGTTGATTGACGGTAAGCTGACAACGCCGGAAGAGATGCGCGCGTTCCTTGAGCCCTTCTCTCCGCCCGCGCCGCCTCCACAAATCACCATCAAGCGCACCCGTGCCAAGCGCGCCGAGAAGGTCAAGGAGCAGGCCTTCGACGATGACGAGGAAGCAGAAGAAGCTCTCGGCGACGACGATGACTTGGACGACATCGGCGGCGACGACGACGAGATCGACCTGGGCATAAAAATCCCCAAGAGCGACCTCGATGACGAAATAAGCGAAGAAGAGCCCGGCGATGACGAACTGGCAGGCGAAGATGATGATGAACCAACACCTCCAAAAGGTCGCGGCAAAAAATCCGCAATCCCCGAGCCGCCGAAGAAGGGCGCAAAGCCAGCCGCAGCTGCGCCCGTAGCGAAAGCCGCAAAACGGGCGCCTGCGCCTGCGCCTGCGCCTGCCAAGCCTGCCGCTCCTATAAAGCCTGCCGCAGCCGCAAAACCAGCCGCCGCTGCAAAACCAGCCGCCAAGCCAGCGGCCGCTGCCAAGCCAGCCGCAGCTGCAAAACCAGCCGCAGCTGCAAAACCAGCCGCAAAGCCTGCGGCAAAGGTGCCTGCAAAAGCTCCCGTGAAGGCAGCAGCCAAACACGCGCCGCCACCCAGCAAAGCAAAGCTGCAACCCGCGGCGAAAAAACCAGCGCCCGCAGCAAAGCCATCCAAACCCACCGCAAAGGTTGCGGCAAAAGCAGCACCCAAAGCGCCGGTAAAGGCCCACCTCAATGTCAAGTCCGCTCCCAAGGCCGTGTCCAAAAGCAAGCCAGCCGCTAAGTCCTCAAAGCCTGCTGCCAAATCAGCCAAAAAGCGCTAAGCACCCCGGCGATCTCTGTTAGCAGCCCCTGATTGCTTTTCGACGAGCAGAGCAGCATGTCACATGCGGCCTAACGCCGATGAAGTTCTAATCGAGAGAGCTTAGAATATCCGCAGGCCCGGATGGCGAAATCGGCAGACGCAGCGGACTTAAAATCCGCAGGCCGCAAGGCCGTGGGGGTTCAAGTCCCCCTCCGGGCACCAATTAAATCAATAACTTATGGTGATTAGCTCGAAAACGGGCATCCCGGAATACAGTGCTGGTGCCACTTCTGGTGCCACTTTGTTCTGACTTTGCTAGGATCGCATTTAGGGGGCAGATCCTATGCCGAGGAAGGTGGTTCGCAAGGAACGCGGAGTCTTCGAAAAGGTGCCAGGCTCAGACATCTGGTGGATACGTTTCAAAGACGCCGGTGTCGAGCATCGGGAAAAGGTGGGGCGCCGCGGCGACGCAATCAAGCTCTACAAGATTCGCAAGGCGGACATTCTTCGTGGCGTAAAGATGCCAGCGAATATGAAAGACAAGGGCATCAAGTTCTCCGTGCTTGCCCAGGAAGCCATCGACTGGTACGTCAACCACGACCGCAGAGATGTTCGAAATTTCAAAGGCAGGATGAAACTCATTCTGGAGGCCTTCGCCGACCGGGCCGCTGAAGAGATTAAACCTTCTGACATTGATACCTGGATTAGTTCTCACAAATGGTCAGCCGCGACGAAGAACCGCTATAAAAATGTGTTTGGAAAGACGTTCAAGATTGCGCTGGCAGACGGCAAGGTCACGAGCAATCCTGCGCGGCTGGTTGAGCAACGCGCGGAGAACAATGCCCGTATTCGATTCCTGTCAGCAGACGAGGAAATGAGACTACGTGCAGCAATCAAGAAGAGATTTGCGAAGCACATGCCGGAATTCGACGTAGCTCTGAACACTGGGATGCGAAAGAGTGAGCAGTTCAGTCTCGAATGGTCCCAAGTCTCGCTGACTCGGAAACGTATCAGATTGGAGAAGACGAAGAATGGAAGTGATCGAGAGATTCCGCTGAACAAAACCTGCCTCAGCGTTCTCGAAGCGTTACATGCCACGCGGCCGCACAATGGTCGCGTGTTTCTTTCAAAGTACGGACGTGATCTCAACAACCCCAGGGCTTGGTTTGAATTGGCGCTCGAAGAGGCCAAGGTGAAGAACTTTCGCTGGCACGACCTGCGCCATACCTTCATCAGCCGATTGGTCATGAAGGACGTAAACCTGCGAACAGTGCAGGAACTTGCTGGTCACAAAACAATCTCAATGACGACTAGGTACGCTCATCTGGCGCCGGAGCACAATCAGGCCGCAATTGAAAAGCTCGATCCGGCAGCTGCGTGAAGCCCGCTAATCAGTAGCGTCCGTTTGCCCTTTTCGGCACATTTTCATCAATACCCTGACTCTGTGGCTGGAAGCGGCTTATCGATCCTTCCGAAGAGTGTTGGCCAACCTTCATTTGATCTTGCGAGAGCACAGGCATGCCGGAGCGCACTGAATCCGGGTGGTCTTCCCTTGCGAAGCGCCGGACGGCACTTGCCGGAATAAGTATCTTTCCACCAACCCTTCGCGCGGTGAGTCGTCCGGTGGTAATGAGGTAATCAATCGATCGAATGCTTAAGCTCAACGCTTCAGCGGTGTCACGCCGGGAATAGAGCAATTTCTCTACAGATCGATCCATGCATGATCTCCTTTTCAAGCCTCGACTCAGCGAGTAGCGCGCTCAGCTTCGGTGACAGTGCCGGCCCGCTGTTCAGAGAGTGAATCAATTTCGATCCGGCGTCCAAGACCTTTTTCGTCAAGACTGATGCTCGATGGGCATCAACGGGGCATTTCTGGATACTCGCAGAGACTGACGGGAGTAACGAGTTACTCGAGGGAAGCACATTTCAAAGGTGCATTACTTGTGACGCCGTATTCATTGCAGATTTTCGGGAAGATTAACGACAACCCTTGCCGTCATTGAATGGTCGAATGCTGAATGGGACCAGTGACAAAAGTTGCAACCATTAACGCCCGCGCTAGTGCCGATTGAGGTAATACTGCGGCGAGAGGCTGCGCATCTCGAATCTCCTCCTTCACCGGCTCAATTAGATCATTGACGATATATTCATTTCCTAATTGGTCATTTGACCGAATGAAGTCTAGGAATCTCGCCTTCTCTGCCGGAGAAGAAAATGAAAACAAAATCTCGTATGCCATCAACTCTGGATCGCCGATGAGCGCTAACGAACGAGTGTTGGTCAGCTGTGAATAGCCAAGCAGGTAACCGATCGTATCCGCAGCCAAGTCCCTACTCTCTGGGTCTGCGTCGTTTAGAAATTCCCACGCGCACAGCCAATCGGGCTCATCGATCCAGAGAGGTTCATTCATGTAATTGATTGTCATTGAATTTCTCCTGAATTGAATGTTTCAGAACGCTGCCCTGTCACGGCAGAGGTCGCGGGTGCGAGCCCCGTCGTCCCCGCCATACATTCCAAATGACTTATGGACTGTGTGGCGTTCCCCTCGTAGGTGCAGAAAGGTGCAACCCCTTCCGCGAAAGCGGCGATTATTGTCCCTAAGTGCTTATATGTGAATCGCTTGTCGTAGGTGCAGCAAAAGCTCCTGATTCGGTCGGTAAAAGGAGTTTTACGACTGCGTTTTGCGCCTCTCGCTTGGCCGGCGTGACAGCCTGAGTATACGTATCGAGCGTCAGCCGCGCCGATGAATGCCGCAAGAGATCCTGCTGCACTTTGATATCGGTTCCGAGATGTCGGAGTAGTGTTGAGTAGGAATGCCGAAAGGTGTGCCATCCGATTCGCTTTTTAATTCCCAATTTCTCGACTGCCGGATGAATCTGCTTTCGCATGATGCTCTGTCCCCAGAAGGGACGTTTCCCGTTGGCCCTCTTGCTGGCAAAGACCCAATCATCTGCGGAACGGAAGCGCGTCACTTTCCGCCACTCCTTCAGCATCTCAGCCAACAGGGGATCCATCGGGATCGGCTTCGATGAGGATTCTGTCTTGCACCTGCTGATGACACCGTGAACTACGGAGCGCACCACGTTGATTTCGCCGTTGTCGAAATCCAGATCGCTCCAGCGTAGGCCGAAGAGTTCGCTTTGCCGCAGCCCAGTTGTGACATCGAGGAAGATGAGTAGGTGAGGAAGAGATGCGACGCTGTCTAGAAGGCGTTTGAGCTCGTCGACATGCAGGATTTGCGGCACTCTGCGACGTTTGGCACTTTGGCGAACAAGGTGGATCGGATTCTCGGAATAGAGTTCATATCTGCACGCATGGTTGAACAGGACGCTCATGATGTTCCTGATCTTTGCGCAGGAACCACGAGCCAGAGGAATTTGACGCAACCAATACTCAACCTCGATTGGCTTTATCTTGTCGAGCGGATACGTGCCCCACTTCGGATCGATCCACCGTTTCAGATAATTCTCGTAGCCCACCTTGGTTGCATACGACTTCCAGGTGTTGTCAACGGAGAGCTCTCTTCGGCGATAGTGTTCGATCAGCTGAGACATCGTCAATACACGACCGCGTAGTCGCGGATCGTCAGAATTAATCTCAAAGATAATACCCTCGACGAGTCTGCGAGCCTCGTCCTCGTTTGCGATCTTCTGTGTTGTCCCCACTACGATGCGACGATAGATTGGCTGACCAGTGCTTCGATCTCGCCATCGAAATTCCCATACACTCTGTCCACTTCGGCGTTTGGTCTCTATTAGGCTTCCATTTTGCATGCTGCTCCTTTTGGCACCGGCGTTTTGGCTGGTTCGGCCGGGCTTTGAACCGTCAAGTACTGCGGCTCACTTGGTTTAGAGGAGAATGCATGGGTCGAGGGACAAGAGGTTGCTGCTTTGCGACGGCAGAGTCGGAGGCCGACTTCTGAGCAACCAAATCAGAAGTGCGCGCCCCGCGTTCAAGAAGTCGCGGTTTCGCAGAACGTTGCGCTTGCCTGTCCGGGCTTGAACAGCAAGGACGGTGCGACGCCGAACGTTGCGCGGAAAGTTCGCGAGAGATGCGCGGAGTCGGCGAATCCAGCGAGGTGCGCCGCTTCGGTCAAGCTCGCTCCACGCATCGCCGCCTCCACCGCCGTGCGCAGGCGACTCCATAAAACATAGCGCCGCAGCGGAACACCGGTCGATTCACGAAAGCGGTGTGCCAGCCGGCTGGGAGATAGGTGCACGGTCTTCGCCAAAGCCGCCAATGTGATCGGGCCGTCAAGACTTCGGTTGATGCGTGCCACGGCGCGAGAGACTAATGCATCGTCGCTTAGAGCACGGCTCGCGGACTGTCCAATCAGTTCGTCCACCAATGACCGTGCAGCAACAGCGTCGCCGACAGCAGCGCAGCGAGCAGTGGCGCGCAGAGGCGGGTTGAAAGCCAAAGGCACAACATCGCCCGCCTCTCGATCGGGGAAGTGCAGCCACTCTGTGCTTTCGGGCTACAAATACAGGAACGCCACCGGACCAAATGCCGGATGAGCGTGCGGAGTATTCGGGGAGATGAGAAGCATGTCGGCGCGGTGCATGCCGGTATGCGGGCTCTCAAAAATGACCGGTCCATCTAAGCCGAACGCAATCTGCGCAGCGTGGTGCCGGTGCTGTGCCGATGCATAGGACGGTCCCAGCATCAGAAGACGCTGAGGCCAAACGTAGAGTTGGAACGGCGCCACGGACATCATAGCCAGTTTATTCAAGTTCTATGAACGACGCATTGCATATGCTGACAGCATTGAACGCAGCATCAGCAATCGTGACCGCGATGCTGCGGATTGGAGAAAAGCATGAATACGATCGTTGATCACGAGAGGGCGGTCATCCTGAAGAACGCACTGGATCTTAGCGAGCTGAAGACCGCCATGGATAAGGTCCATCACGCGGGAATTCCAGGATTAATCGCCGAAGTGCGCGACGGCGACCAGGTGTGGCGCGATGCGGTCGGTGTCGCCGATGTCGACAGCGGTCGCCTCGTTTCCGCTGACATGCGACACCGTGTCGGTAGCATCAGCAAGACCTTCGTTGCCGCGGCCGTCCTACGACAGGTCGAGAACGGTCAGATTGAGCTCGATACACCAATCGGTCACTATCTGCCCCAGTTGGTGTCCGGAGAACGCGGCGGCACGATCACCGTACGAATGCTCCTTAACCACACCAGCGGTCTGGCGGAATACCTTCCATATGCGTATCCGTCCCTCAAGGCTTTTCCTTCGCTGGCCAAAACCACGCCTGAGAGTCTGGACGACAACCGGTGGACGCAGTTTCATCCCGCCGAACTTATAGAAATGGGGGTCAAAGCGCCTGCCGTAGGTATCCCGGGTGGAACGCCGGGGGTGTATTCCAATACCAACTATCAGCTCCTTTGCCAGCTCTTGAAGCATGTAACCGGCACTACTGCGGAGAAATGCATTATGAAGGACGTCATTGAGCGCGCCGCGCTTCGGGACACCGAGCTTCCTAATGATCCTGAGATCAGCGGCCCTCACTCGCAGATGTACGAGTCGTGGTTCGGCATGATCGACCCGCCGCGCGACTACAGCGTATATGACATGTCCTGGGTTGGCCCGGCCGCGTCACTCATATCAACGGTGGGGGACCTCAATCGCTTCTACGGTTTGTTGCTTGCTGGCGAGATCGTCAGCATGTCGTCACTAGGCCAAATGCAGCGCACAGTCCCGGTTATCTCCTTTGAGGGGAAGCGGATCGAATACGGCCTGGGCTTGCACAAAATGGATGTCCCTGGCCAAGGCACGTTCTGGGGTCACGATGGCACAGTTTGGGGGGCGGGAGCAATCTCCATGACGCGAGCCGACGGCAAGCGACAGATGTCCGTCATGGTGAACCTCATGAGGTGGAACAAGCTGGACTCCTCGGGGAAGCCAGAGCGACATCCCATCGATGACGTACTACCTGCTCTTTACCAAGTGGCAATGTGCGGTAGCGGAGGCACTTTGTGATGCTGTTCTCGAAGGTTTGGGAATGGAAAACGCTTAGGTGCGAGTTTTGGCAAAGGCGTGGCGCACCAATTGACGGAAATAGCGGGCGCCTTCGTCAACATCTGTACGCTCATGCCAGAACATCGCAATGTCAATACTCGGCAACTCAAACTCGGGTTCGACAATCTTCAGCGGAAGCATCTTGGAAAATGCCTCCGCAGTTCTGCGTGGCACCGCAGCAATGTAGTCGGTGTGCGCCGCGGCGATGGCTGCAGCGGCAAAATTCGGAACGGAAAGAGCAACGTCGCGCCGTAAGCCTTGGCGTGTCCAAAAGGCTTCGGCCATTCGGTGGCCCCTGCCCGGCCTTCCCTGAGCGATCTCGACATCAATATGTTTGAGCGAGTTGAACAGTTCACGGCGTATCCGCCGCTTCACCGCCGGGTGGTCTTTCTTGACTACCAGGGCGCCCAACTCCTTGCACACGTGCTCTGAATGGAGCGGGGGCTTGACGGGGATAGCGGGTCCGAACTCAATGTCCACTTTGCCAGTAGCTAAACCGTCGCTGCTGAGAAGAAAGTCGGGGCTCACAACCCTCAAGAAAGCATTTGGCATTTGGCTTGAAACGCATTCGGCAATTCTTGGGACATCACAAATCTGCTGACTATCCGCCGCAGCGATCGTAAATGTCCGAGTGGTTTCACCAGGCACGAAGTCATTGTTGCCCTGGACCGCGTTCTTCAGGCAATTGAGCCCTGCCGTGACCATCGGAGCCAAGAGTTCCGCGCGCGGAGTGAGACTCAAGCTACGACCGTTTCGAACTACCAGGGGATCAGAGAAAATCTCACGCAGCCGCGCGAGGGAATTGCTCACGGCTGATTGGGTCACGTTAAGACGCGTCGCCGCTTGTGTCACGCTTCGTTCGGCAAGTACGGCGTCCAACACCGAAAAGAGATTCAAATCTAATTCCGACAGATTCATATCAGTGATATATAGCATCATGAATCATCATTTGCAATGACATGAGAGTTGGGCAAGAATAGTTTTCGGCTCAGGCGATTGCTGACGCCGCCAGAAGTGGACCCTAACAAGTCCAGACCCATTGAGATCTTGTGATCTCAATATTTAACAACTGGAGGTACAAAATGGTCACAGAGATAGCAGTACAAAACGAAAGACTTTCCGGAAGCAGTCTTCGACTCAGCCGGATCGCGTCTCTTGGGACAATAGCCGGCCCGGTGTTGTTTTGCACCGCGTGGATTGTGCTAGGGCTTCTGCAACCCATGACCAGGACCGATTACGGTTTGATGGGTGGCATCGCAGGAGCTGTGACGAACCCGATTAGCGCTTTGGGAGTTGGCCCGCATGCGGGTTTGTTCAATTGCGCCTTTGTCTTTTGCGGACTCCTGACGCTTGCTGGGGTTCTCGGAGCACTGAGGACCATTCGCATCGCGGGCCAGCCGGGAATGCCTTTCTGGTCTACAGCGTTGCTCGCTCTCTCACCTATTGGTCTCGGGCTCGCCGGTATCTTCACGTTGGCGACATCCATTTTGATGCATAACGTAGCGGCTCTTCTTCTGTTCGTTGTGCCTCTTGCTGGTTTTCCGGTCAGTGCAGTGTATTTTCGACGCATTCCAGGTTGGCGACGATTTGGCAGTATGCTCCTTCTGGCTGGGCCGCTGACGTTGGTGTTTCTCGTTTCTTTTGTCGCTACCTTCCACCTTTCAGCGGTTGTCGCTGGAACCGGCGTGGCAGGATTGACCGAACGGTTGCTAGTTCTAGAAATCCATGCATGGTACGCGGCTCTAGGCTGGCGCGGATTCCGTGCACAAGAATCATGAATGTCCGTCGACCAATTTGCGTTTCGGAACCTTCCTATGATGTCTCACGGAAGTTGATCCGAGAATGAACGGAGGTATATATGAATTCTCAGGAGAACGACAATCAGACTTCCCAACTGATCGAGCAAATCGAGAGGCAAAGTGAAATCATCGCCTATCTCCTAGGAAAGAATGAGCAGTTGAGAAGCCGGCTCTATGACGTCGAGCGACGGGCCGAGGGAGATTGACGGGCGGGGTTGAGTCCGAAGAGGCCCTTCACGTCTACCTCTTGGGATCTCTAATCGAACTCCGACCTAAATTTCATTGTTTGAGAGGTTTAATGAGCGTCGATGTTACAAGAGTGCTGCTTCAATCGTCTCCCATTGCCGATTTACCGGGATGGGAGACGCGTCTATTTCTTATAACCTATCCCCCGAGCGCGGACGCGAGTAGGCATTCTCACCCAGTAGTTGGCCTCGGTCTAGTACTTGAGGGCACGATGGTTTCGGCATTCGACGATGATCCGGAAGAAACGTTCATCGCCGGCCAGAGCTTTACGGATCGTGCGGGCTTTCATCGCGTGAGCCGCAATGGGAGTAAAACTGAACCTCTGAAGTTCGTCATCGCCTATACAGCCAGAGTGCGCGAACCGAATACCGTTTGGCCAGAACCGCAAAAGCAGCCAAGTTGACGCCGGCTTTGAACCTATATGGATCGGGAAAGGCGTCCAGCCGGGCTATTCTTCGTCCGAGAGGAGGTTGCTGACGCGCACAATCGTATCAATTTGATCCTGTGAGAGCCGCGACAGGAAATGCCGTTTCACCGACTCCGCACGTACTGGAAGAGCCTCCCCCAGCTTCTCCTTGCCGAATTTCGTAAGCACTATGAGAACAGCTCCTTCCTCACTTTTGCGTTTGATGAGTCCACGATCCTCCATGCGTGTCAGCTGGTGAGACAGACGGCTTTTTTCCCATCCCATGACGTTTGCGAGTTCCTGCTGTCGCATCTGACCCTTGCCGATTCCAGAAAGGCGGGAGAGAACGCCGAACTCAGACCCGGAAAGTCCCGTTGCCTCAGAGATATCTCGCCCGACCCGTCCCAGTACCTCTTCGCCCATGATCTGGAAGGCGTGCCATATTCGGAGTTCTTGTGGGCTTAGCGATTTGGCAATCATATGGATGCTAGCGTATCAACGAGTGGTTGACATGACAACCTAAAAATGACTATCGTAGTTGACATGTCAACTATGTGCAGAAACTTCCTAGTCGAGAAAGATGACCTGAAGGGAATGCGGGCGCTTCGCGAGTTCATTGTGATTGTCAGCAGAACGCCATATATAGCGCGACGAGAGCATCTGCTTGAGCGCTTAGATCTACTCGACAAACTGGACGCCATTATTGGCCATCTGGATTCTTCGGATCTGACAAACAGCCGGGATGCATGTGTGATCTCGCTCGCGAGGACACTCTCAAGCAGGCTGGAAGCCGCCAATGAGGACTTGTACGAAGCTATCCGCTCGGAGATTGTCTTGCACGGCAGTTCGAGCTCACTTCGACACTGGCTCCTGCACCCAGCTGGCTACGGAGACCTTGGGCATCCGCACTTTGGTCTCGGTTTCGATCTGCGAGACGAGATTCTGAGCGGTGTCTTACAGCTCCGCGAACCAAGCCGAACTGAACTTCCGCGGTCACTGGATATGGTGCCATATCAGCCAACTCCAGTTCGGCATATTCTCGACCTGGCTGAAGGCTGCTGCCCTTCGAACGATGACGTTTTCATCGATCTCGGATCCGGCTTGGGCCACGTTCCGTTGCTTATATCGTTACTGCTGGGTATTAGGACTCTAGGGGTCGAGAGACAACCATCCTATGTTTCGAGTGCGCAGGAGTGCGTGCGGCGCCTCAATTTGGAGCGCGTGCAGTTTGTTGCGGAGGATGCACGACTGGCAGATCTGTCTGGCGGCACGATCTTTTATCTGTTCTCACCGTTCACGGGTGTGATTCTGACTGACGTTCTCGACAGGCTACGAATGGAGAGCATCAAAAAGCAGATCAAGATCTGCTCTCTTGGACCATGCACTCACGCTCTTGCAGGTCAGACATGGCTGAGCCCGAATATAGTACCTGACGCACGTCGCATCACAGTCTTCGCATCGCGCTGAGGGCATTTTAGTAGATAGTTCGATCTCGGGGAAAGGAACAACCTGAGATTCAACGGCGCAGTCCTGGAATGTTTGCGCCTTCGGCCGGAGAAGTAAGGAGAGTATTTCTATCCCTACTTCTAGAATATTACGGCCTCGGACGGTTGCGGCAAGACCAGACTCATGCGGCATTATCGTCGACTGGAGCACACAGAATTTACAAGGGGAGACGCGATGAAAGAGCACGCGGTAGTGATTGCGGGAGGAGGCCCGACCGGGCTAATGTTGGCTGGCGAACTGGCTCTGGCGCACGTCGACGTAGCGATTGTCGAACGCCGCCCTAATCAGGAGCTCGCCGGTTCGCGTGCCGGTGGCCTCAGCTCACGCACTCTCGAGGTTTTCGATCAGCGCGGAATAGTGGACCGGTTCCTCGCAGAAGGACAAAAAGCCCAAGTTGCGGGATTTGCGGCCATGCGTCTAGACATCAGCGATTTTCCAACCCGGCACAACTACGGACTGGCACTGAGGCAGAAGCATATTGAGCGCATTATGGCTGGGTGGGTCAGTGAGTTGGCAGTGCCGATTTATCACAGCCGTGAATTGGCGACTTTTGTGCAGGACAACTCGGGCGTTGCGATCGAACTGTCCGATGGTGCTTCGCTGAGGGCAAGCTATCTCGTCGGGTGCGATGGGGGCCGAAGCCTGGTCCGCAAAGCTGCCGGCATTGAGTTTCCAGGATGGGATGCGACGACGAGCAGCATTCTCGCCGAGGCTGAGATGGCGGAAGAGCCGCCGTTGGGCGTCCATCGCACAGCGGTTGGTATTCATGCTTTCGGGAGGGAGAAGTATGAAATTCGCGATGGCAAGGTAGTCTTTGCCACGGAAGGTCCCATAGGCGTCATGGTGACTGAAAGAAAAGTCGGCGCCACGACCGAGCCTACGGTGCACGATCTCAGCGAAGCGCTCGTCGCTGCGTGCGGAACAGACTACGGAGTCCATAACCTAACCTGGATTTCCAGGTTCACTGACATGTCGCGGCAAGCCGCGTCTTACCGCAAAGGCCGGATTCTCCTGGCTGGCGATGCCGCCCATGTGCATTCTCCGGTGGGCGGACAAGGCCTCAATACTGGGGTGCAGGATGCAGTCAATCTGGGTTGGAAGTTGGCCCAGATGGTGAAGGGAACATCGCCTGAAGGCTTGCTCGACACTTACCATGTCGAGCGGCATCCAATTGCGGCCCGAGTGCTGCGCACGACAATGGCACAGGTCGCATTGCAGCGTACGGATGATCGTACTGAGGCCTTGCGTGAAACCGTGTCGGAGTTTCTTGGCATGGAGGAACCACGCAAACAGATCGCTGCTGAGATGTCCGGCCTTGGCATCCACTACGACCTCGGCGGGGGACATCCGCTCGTCGGCCGCCGAATGCCTGACCTCGACTTAGCAGTGGCCAAGAACCCGCTGCGAGTCTACAACCTGCTGCACAGTGCCCGGCCAACTCTGATCAATCTAGGTGAACGCTGCGCCTTCAACATCACTCCATGGGCGGATCGGGTTCAGTTGATCGATGCCGATTACGGCGGTGCCTGGGACCTTCCAGCGATCGGGGCGGTCACCGCTCCGACCGCCGTCCTGATTCGGCCCGACGGATATGTGGCTTGGGTGGGAGATCGAACCCAAGAGGACCTCTCCGACGTGCTAACCACTTGGTTCGGACCGCCAAGGGTGGAGTAGTGCATTTTCTCGCACAAAGAGAATTTGTCCGAGGATCGATTTTCGAGGAAGGAGCGACGGATACCTTGCCCCTTCGTTAACGTCCGTCTATGCCAGATCATCCCAAGGTCAGTGCGCTCGTTTCAAATAGCAGAGGTCTAGGCGGAGGTTTACAGGGCAGAGGTCGTGGGTTTGATACGGGTTCGATAATGGTTCCCGATCGTTCCTTACAGCGCCAAAAGAAGCCATCCGTGCCGCTTGTTTTCTGTAAGTTACGACCTTCCTTTTCGCTGTCACGGCAGAGGTCGCGGGTGCGAGCCCCGTCGTCCCCGCCATACATTCCAAATGAGTCGCATATACGTCGAGCAATCCATGCGCGTGTGGCTCTTTTTCGGAGAAAAAATGAGGCATGCTGGTACCTTGATTGACCCGCTTTCAAAATCTCAGAATCGATTGCAGCCACTATGCTCTGGCCTTTCGCACTTCAAGTTGGCCTCCTGCGCGGACTCATCAGGCGATCCTGAAATTGGCGTGGCGATCTGACAACAGTATGCGACGCATGCGACGCTAGGCGATTCTCTTCCGCATGAATATTGTGGCTTGGGGATTGTCATTGTAGCGTTCGCAGCGCTGGTATCCTCGCCGTTCATACAGGGCAACGGCAGCCTCCAAATCATCGTAACTATCGAGGTAGATCCACTCAATGCCTTGGCTGCGCGCGAACTCTTCCTGTACGTCCAGGAGTTTATCCGCAATACGGTTTCCGCGTGCAGCACGCTTTACATAAAGCCGCTTACATTCGCTGGCAAGCGGGATGTTTGCAAGTCTGCGTAAAACCACACACCCCACTGCCTCCTCTCCCCGATAAGCCAGCCACATTCCGGAGCCGGGCTCTTCGATAATTCTCCGTAGACTGCCCGGCTTGTCACGTTGAACGACATGAACCGCATCGTAATACTCCTGGAGGATTGCGAGGGCATGGTCATTTGGGGCCCTCAGACGCTCGATCCGGATCGTTGGAATCTGCTTTCCACCCAGAATCATGCGAACATTTTCGAGCGACGCAAGGAGAAGTTGACGGTCACCAGCGTCTACGTGCGTAAGAATCGCTTCTAACTGTGCCGAAGATTGCTCATTGAGCCGCGCAACCGCCCTTTCGCCCGTCGCAGTGAGCATGAGATGTTTTTCTCTGCCATCGGACTTAGAGGAAGCCCGGCGTACGAGCTTTTTCTTTGCCAAGGCAGCCAATAGACGGCTGATGTAGCCTGCATCAAGTTTGAGACTATCGCGCAACCTAGATGCCGTCATCAGCGGATTGGCATCTATCTCGTATAAAACGCGCGATTCGGTGAGTGAGAATCTTGTGTCGAGGTGACGTCTACTGAGAGGACTCAGTCTCGCTGTGTAGAAACGGTTGAATTCTCGCACAGCGGAAATCTGTTCGGTGATTTTCGGTTCGAGGCTGCTGCCGGTCGCCATAAGTGAGACCAGCTTACAATAACTAGTTGCTTTTGGCAACTAGTTGTGATTTACGGAAATCCAGCCATCATGCAATCCATAGGCCTTGTTTTGAAATTCAGCCGAGAAATGTCCGATTTTCACCGGTTTGAGGATAATTGGATTCTCTTCAAGATCCCGTACCGAAACCGACGAGTTTATAGCGTGAGGAAGTTCACGGCAATCATGAGTGTTCCGTTCAGTGCCACCGACATGAGAGCCCTCACATGAAAGCTCAAGCACCTTACACGAATCTGCATTCCTCGAGTACGCAAGTTCAGCTGCTCGTGGGGCGAATTCGAAGGCAAGTGTCGCCCACGAGCGTTCCTCACCTGCCCCACTAACAGAATTCGAGAGCCGGATGACTACTTGCTGACGAATCCCAAGATTAGAAACGCTAAAGCTGTCGTGAGGAGTACAACGCGCCAGCGGTGAAGCAGATCCCATCTCCTCCGGTGCGTCTTCCAATTGTCAGGCCGAGTGGAATCTTCCCACGATGCAATCCGGTTGTTGATCGGCACCAGAGCCGTGACCGAATATATACTCGCCAACATCCACAAAACGGCCGAGACAGCGAACCAGATCGGTAAGCGGCCAGATTGGCGCCATTGGATTACAACCTCGGCTAAAGTTAGCAAGAATACAAGAATGTACCAAAACGGCATGAATCTCCCCAGTACACGAGCGAGGGCGCTTGCGGCTGGCAGATGAACATCATCCGCAAGTCTATCGAGCGTTGGATGAACAAACACGGCGATGGCCAGCTCACATCCAACCATCAATCCAGCAACGGTAATTGCAACCACATTCAGGACTTCCATCATGAATTCCTCCATAAACGACACTTGGAATGAGTTAAGGTTTCTTCCTCCGAAGAAAACATACTGGAGTTTCATCGTGGAAAGCGCTGTTCCCCAAAATGAGCTCTCTCCGCTTTCTCTTCCCATCATTGAAGAGGAGAGCTTGTTGAAGGTATGAGGATTGTCGATTCAACGTCAACGATGTCCGATACATCAAATCTCCTGATGTCTTCAGCAAATTCTGCGCTTCGCATATACCGCCGAGCGGCCTCGCGGGGTTCTTCGCCCGTCGCATAGGAGGCCAGCACGAAGAGCCGTGGCTCGACATCCTCCCTGGCGGTCCAGAATCCATGGGCCTCAATTCCGAACAATGGAAAGCTGCTGAGATGACGGGGATAGACCTGCTCCATATAGAAATCGAGCGCCTCCTTGGTGCGCAGTTTGTATACGCGAAGTTCAAAAGTTCGCATTGTCGCCTCCTGTTGCATATGCTTGGGTTGGCAATTCACTGGTCGAGGCATTTCTCTCAAATGGCATGGATCAAGAAGAGGCCGGCGACAAGCATCACCGCGCAGGTCACGCCATGAACGGAGAAGGCTGTTGTCTTTCGCCCGCCCGACCCTAGAATGATCGACATGTCGCCAAAAGGGATGACGGCTTCGACCAGCAGAACTATGCCTACCAGTCGCCAGTCCGCAGTCAGCATCATGGCCAGCACGACCAAGCCGGATGCAACGTCCCGAATTCCTTTAAGACGTAGCTAGGCCCGGGTGTCAGCATCCGAAGCGGGCGGCTTAAGGCCGAATGATCCTGTCATTCGCTCAGGAGAAGCAAGGTAGAAACAACCGATAATGATGATTCCCGCAGCGATCAGGAACGCCAGGGTGAGTGGAATAACGTTTTGCATGAAAATGTCTCCTGTTTAGAAAATCGTGGAATCCGATCGAACTCGTTATGCAGGTGGAAGAAGCTCCAGTCCGTACCTGGGGGCCACAGCGCGCGCCCGGTCCATCATCTCTTTCGTGTCAGACGGCGGCACCGCGGAATGGTTCGTCGCAGGCTCGAACACCTCCGCAAAATATCCTTCAAGACCGCCTGGAGTGATGATCACCAGAGCCTTCGCCTCGCGGTCGCCCGTGTTCTTGAATGAATGAGCGATTCCCCGGGGAAGAAGAATAAAATCTCCGGCGGATGCAGTAATTGTGTTTCCGCCCACCTGCATGGTCAGGGTGCCTTCGAGCAGGCGGAACGACTCGTCCTCCTGGCGGTGGATGTGCGGCACGGTGCCTCTGCCCGGCGCGACCGAGATCTCTGACACGAAGATCGCGCCACCGCTCTCCTTACTGGTGATGAGAAACGTCATCAACCCACCGGGGCCCCAGTATGCTGTGCCCGTTCCTGTGGGAACGTGCTTTGCCGGGTTTGCATGTGGCGTGCTCGCGGTTGCCTGGGTTCGTAGTGTCATATTCATATCTCCTCGTTAGCAAAACTAGCAACGCTAGATATGATGTGACGCATTTGCGAAAGATTCGCAGTCCGACACAAAATTCTAGCAGTGCTATAATCTCTACCAGGGAAACAAAATGCCAGCTAACCTAATTTTGGAACGAAAACTGCGCGACAAACAGGCCCGCCGGGCACAGATCATCGGTGCCGCACGGCGAGTTGCGGAGCTTGAAGGGTGGCCCAGCGTAACCGTTCGGCGGCTGTCCGACGAAATTTCATACAGCCAACCCGTTTTGTACGCCCACTTTGGCAGCCGCGAGGGCATTCTCACCGCGGTTGCCATCGAGGGCTTCCGGGAGATTGGCCTGGCTTTGGAGAAGGCTCGGAAACGGGTTAAGCGTGGAAATACGGTCGAATCAGTAGCGGCCGCTTACCTGGAGTTCGCCGCGTCTTCACCTGCGCTCTATGAAGTGATGTTTTCGCTCAACCTCAACGTTCCATTTGGTGCCTCGGCTACTCCTTCAGAATTAAGGTTCGCGTTTTCCCAACTCCTGGAGTTGTTTCCAGGGCAAAGCTCGAAGGCAGAGGTTCTAGCGGAACTGTTTTGGGCGAGCCTCCATGGAGTCGCCGAGTTGAGAAGAACTAAGCGATTTCCGCGCGGCCGTCAGAAGGAGCACGTGAGGGTACTTGTCGAACTGTTTTCTTTCCCAGGATGATGCGGCACAGGAAATGAAAGCGGGATGACTGAAATATGCGCTATCGTCTCTTTTCGCCGGCGATGTGAGATGAGTCCTCACAAACGGGCTTGCTTTGAATGTGTTCGCACCGTGCCCACCTCTGAACTCTTTCGCACTTGAATCACGAAGGGCGACTCATGGTGGCATTTCCGACGCAACACCACCCTTGGGGAATTGCGTCGATCCATCAAGATGCTGGATCTAGATGTCAGTAAAGTGCAACGAATGTCGCGCGCACTAGATTCGAAGATCGTCCGGTGAGGAATTCTTGTCTGACGATCTCCGTCAAGCGTGCGTCAGTCGATTCTCCTTGCGTGCGCTTCAAGTGAAGTGCTAAAGAGATGTGCGAATCGAGTCGCACTAGCGCACAATACCTAACAGCATGAGAATTGCCGCCACGGAATCTAGGCCCGCCTGTAGCAGATTCCCTTTGTTCAATTTCATGCGCTCTTCACTTAGCCGAACCCCGTCGCTCTCTTCGAGGGCGGCAATCTTTTTGTAGACAGGGACTTTGAGGATCTTGGCGACAACTCCGGCAACAAACCAGAGGGCAAGGCCTGCAATGATCCATCGATCGCCTAAACCATAGAAGTAGATAAAGGATATGGCTCCCACAAAAGGCGCATTCAGTATGGTGAGCATGAACGGTGATTTCTTCGAGTGATAAACGAGCGAGTCCACAAAACTTTTGAAATCTGAAGCATTCATGTCATCCATCACCTTACGAAGCACACCTGCGATAAATGCCAGCAGGGCCGCATTCATAGCCACAGAAGCAAAAAGCGAAATTTCAGCAGCGACCTTCATTAGGCTCTCCATATCAATTTGATGATCATGCAGGCGACTAGCCCCTCTTCCTTCCTAGTGGTTTGAAGCTCGCGCATACACTGTTTCCGAGTGCTCGTCTTGATATTCGAGCCCAACCATCTTTGTGAGGAGTGCTCGAAGGATCTGAATCTCCTCAATGTCACCATCGCCTTCTGAGTAAAAGGCAACGTATCCGTCCGGTCTCACCAGCCTGATCCCCTGTTCCTCTGATTCCTGAATTGTGAGCAGGCCACTTAACGAGTCGGCCGCTGCATGAACTGTTTTAAGAAAGTATGTATGCGCGCTTCTCGAGACGAACAGTAAGAAGCGAGCCTCCGCGATCTGCCCGTCCCGCATACAGGATTCAAGCACTCGCTTTCCACTGTTGTGGATGATTGAACCGGAGTATGCCAAGCCGAGCCCCGAGAGTCGCTCCACCATCGCGTGCTTGAAGGCCGGAATGTGCGACACGATTGGCATAAGTGAATCGCGAAGAAACTGCGCAAGGGCATTGGGAGTTCCGAGCGCTTTTGTTAACCGGTCCGTTGTTTCGATAACATCTTGGATGATCGGCAGGCGTTCCTCTGAGTAGCTTTCCAGAAGGAGTTCGCTTCCATGTCCGCGCAATGCCAACTCCAGTTTCCAGATCAGATTCCAGACGTCGTGCAGGCCGGTATTCATTCCCTGTCCTCCGAAGGGGCTGTGAATGTGCGCGGCATCTCCTGCCAGGAAGACTCGATCTGAGCGCAAGCGAGATGCATGACGATGATGAATTCGAAAGTAGCTGCTCCAGTGGAGTTTGTAGGCCTGGATTCCCTTCGGCGCACGTTCTGCCAGCAGCCGTTGCGTGAATTCCAGAGTTGGAGCGTCCCCTTCAGCTCGATCAACGGTCGCTACAATGCGGCGCCGGGTTGCGCTCATCGGAAAGATGGCAATCGGGCCATGCGTGCTGGAGCAAAGCTGCAGTTCATCAGCCGGAAGATCCTTGTTCGTCTCGATGTCGGCAAGCATGAACGGCATGTCATATTCCCCGCCGTCAAGTTTGATGCCGAGCGATTTTCTGACAGAGCTGTGCGCGCCGTCGCACCCAACCACGTACGCTGCCCGAGTCTGTTCCTGCCTGCCATTTCGCTCAATGATCACGCACACACCTTCCACCGATTGCCTCATCGATAGGAATCGCGTGTCGTATTCCACTTCCGCGCCTTTCCGTCTGAGCGCCTTGGCGAGGAGATCTTCGGTCACGTTCTGGGGGACCATTGAAACGAATGGATATGGAGTCCCTTGCGGCTCGAACCGGACTCGGGCCAGTGCGCTGTTATGTGACATCACAGCCACAGACCGCACCCGATTGGCGACCCTGAGAAAATCAGGACCCAGTCCAGCCATATCAAATATCTCGAGCGTGCGAGGAAAAATTGCTAAGGCTTTGGAGTGCACCGATTGTCCCGAGTTAGCTTCGATAATCCTGCACCGCAGCCCTCGGCGGATACATTCATTCGCAAGAAAGAGCCCGACCGGACCGGCACCTATGACAAGTACATCCAGATCATTTGAATGAGAACGAAGCATGAAATTGACTCCTCTATGAAACTTGTGCCAAAGACCTGAGCGTTCGAATTTCAGATCTGTCTGGGATAGATGAATGAACCATCCGCTTCAGGCATACCGATGTGTTGATAGGACTCCCCGCGCCTCAGGCGCTGCGATTAGCGCGACGCTGCGTGCAGGTCCCACAATCTGCGCGCGCACTCGACAAGACTCCTGCGTTTGTTCCTAAGTGATCAAGACGCACTCCTGAGTGTGGCCGCAAATCCTGAATGCCAATCGGGATACGCTGGATTCCAGCCGAGGACCCTCTTCGCTTTTGCGTTGAGAGCACCACGAGCCTGGGTCATCATATACAAGCCACTCTCCCCAACGAAGAACCTGCCAACCCAACGGGGCATCCGCATTGGGCGCTTCGCATTGAGGAGTGCGGCTAACCCGGGCAGCCAATCACCGATCGTCGAGGGCCTATCGTCCGTGATGTTGTAGATCCCGCTGGGAGCACACTCGATCGCGAGTCGCGTTGCTTCCGCCGCGTCATCCACGTGAATGAGCGACCATACACCCGTTCCACCTCCGATCAGTGGGAAGGCTCTTTTTCTTAGCGCTTTACTGATCTCGCCCTCTACGTCGAAAGATGTACCTGGTCCGTAGAAATAGCCGTACCTGAGAACGACTCCGGCCGGGGACTCTTGGGAGAGGACTGTCTCTTCCATCGCCTGGATCGCCCGTTGCGACTGTTTCATTCGGGTAGGGATGTTGCGCTCAAAAGGTGCTTCTTCGGAGTTGGCGGGAGCTTTGGTTTGCTCAAACGGCCAGCCAGCAAAGCTTTGAACCACAATCTTTTTTACACCGCATTGTCTTGAGGCTGCGACGAGATGAGATGTTCCATCTGCTCGCAGCCTGTTGGTCAACGCGAATTCCTGATCGAAATTCTTGTAATTGCGAACTTTGGAGAGTGCTGTCATCTCATTGACCACAACCTCTGGATCCGCCGCAGAAACAGCCGACCTCACCGAATCTCGATCAAGTCCATCCATCAGAATAGGGTCAACCCCCAACCGTTTCAGGTCGCTCAATTTGTCCTTTGTAGTCGTCGTTCCGATCACTTTGTGTCCCCGTTCGAGAAGCCTCGGAATGAGCCTCATTCCCAAGACTCCCGTGGCTCCTGCCAGAAAGATTCGCATTCGGGTACCTCCCTTTGCCAACCCTTGACGAGATTCCCTCCCGTTTTGTGACAGTATCAGTAGCGCACGGACGAATTCTCGTTCGGGATGGATGTCACAAAAATGCCGTGTCATACGTCATCTTAGTCATGGACGATTGCGCTTGGCAGGAGGACCGGAACCTTGGCTGACCTTCAAATGAGCGACGACCTTGTAGCAGAGCTTCGTCGAACCACATTCCCTGTGGTTTATCGAATGGTCGGAAGCGTAGCGGAGGCCGAAGACCTCATCCAGGAGGGTCTGCTCCGTCTACAGATGGCCACCGACAAAGGAACCCCAGTTGCAAATACGCATGCATTTTTCGTCTCCGTGACAACTCGCCTCGCAATCGATCATTTAAGGTCAGCTCGGCACAAACGAGAAGTCTATACGGGCGAATGGCTTCCCGAGCCGATTGTGGAATCAGGACAAGGAGAGGACGCCCTGGAGCAAATTGAGATGGCAGAGACTCTTTCGATGGCTTTTCTGGTCATGCTCGAAACGCTCTCTCCCCTTGAGAGAGCTGTCTTCCTGCTGCGGCAGGTATTCGATTACGAATACACAGAAATTGCTGACGTTGTCGGAAAATCGGAATCCAACTGCCGGCAGGTATTCTCACGGGCAAAGCGCCACGTTGCTGAACGGAAACCACGATTCGAATCGTCAAAAGACGCCCGGGAGTCGCTAGCCCATCATTTTCTTGAAATCTGCAAGAATGGCTCACTTCAAGATCTAGAGTCGATGCTCGCGGTTGACGTGGAGTTCCATGGCGACGGCGGGGGTGTCGCCTCTGCTGTCTTGCACCCTGTAATTGGCGCTGGTGCGGTTGCCCGGCTCATGCATGGAATCTTCGTCAAGGCCAGCCAGTACGACCTGATCTTTTCTGAAGCCACCGTAAACGGCCAGCCAGGACTCCTTGCCAAGACCTCTGGAGAGGAACTCATATGCGTCATGGCACTGCAGATCGTCGACGGGAAGATCCAGGCGCTCCACTCTGTCATTAACCCCAACAAACTGATGCACCTCGGTACCGTCTCAGATCTGGCTCGATTGCCGAAGCGACATCAATGAAGCTCTGGTGGATTGCGAACGATAAGTTGACGAGATCCGGCGGACTCCTGGATACCGAATGGCTGGAAATAAGCACTCCATAGGGAAGCACATGGTCGATTACCTCGTTTGTGCCTCGTTAAGATCGCTCTTTGCACGTTTGCGATATTCCCGAGTCTTCTGTCTGTTTCCACAGAGTAACGAAGAACACCAGCGGCGATTACCTGGTTTCGATCTGTCGAAAAAGACCCAATGGCACTCATCCGAGCTGCACATCTTCAGACGATCGAGGCGGCCTTTCTCGGCCAATGCATACAGCTCGGCCAGGACTTGCCCAAGACCATTCGCTCCACGAGCCGGTTGTAGTTTCAGTGCTCCTGCCCTGCCGACCGTTACGACAAGGGGATAAGAATCACTCGCTCGATTCAACCATTCTGCGCGCTGTCGCACTGTTGCCCTGGAATCTGAGGGAATTTGGAGAAATGCACGCAGGCTGCGCCGCAGCTCCAGTGCTCGTCGATGATCAGGTAAAGTAACCGACTCGCCTCTTCCGAGCAAGCCCCGTTCGCGCATCCAGTTCTCGAGTTGGGCTGGTTCCTCCAATTCGTCTGAGCGAACGTGTTGCACACCCTTTTCAACATAGGTGCGGAGATCGACGGAATTCAAGAATTCGTAAAGGAGCGTGAGCTCCCCTGGGACCGCAAACTTTTTCGCCAATCGCATCGACACCAGTATAACCGTTATGCTGGTTGACAATAAGACAACACCAGTAATAATATTTAGCAAGTGTCGCAATTGGGGCGGCACGGAACGTCAGACCCTACTCAGAGGACATGACAAATGAGATATTCCCCCATCTCAACGGAAGACATTTCCTACCGGAAATACATATCTTTGTGCGGAACGCAGATGGCCTACGTGGACGTCGGACACGGGGATCCTATCGTTTTTCTCCACGGTAATCCCACGCCTTCCTACTTGTGGCGCAACATCATTCCCTATCTGCTGCCGTTCGGGCGGTGCCTAGCGCCGGACTATGTCGGGATGGGCAATTCGGGAGCGGCGCCGGATGGTGGATACCGGTTCGCAGATCACCAGCGCTACCTCGGTGCCTGGTTTGAGGCCCTTCAGATCAAGAGCAACGTAATCCTGGTCGTACATGATTGGGGCTCGGCGCTGGGGTTTTCGTGGGCCCAACGTCATCCAGACAGGGTGAAAGCGATCATCTACATGGAGGCAATCGTCCGCTCGTTCGAGTCGTGGGATGAATGGCCTCAATCTACGACAGCGTTTTTTCAGGCCCAGCGTACTGCTGTCGGAGAAGACCTCATTCTTCAAAAGAACCTGTTCATCGAATACCTCCTTCCACTGCGGAATATCTCCTCGGAAGCGATGGAGGTCTATCGGCGACACTACCGCGCTCCCGGTCCAACGCGTCAACCGATGCTTTCATGGACGCGCGACCTTCCTATAGCAGGAGAGCCGGAAGATGTGGTTCGGGTCGTCGACTCATATGCGCAATGGCTCCAGACTTCGCCCATCCCGAAGCTCTTCATCGATGCAGATCCGGGCGGATTCCTGATTGGCGCACAGCGCGACTTCTGCCGCTCCTGGCCAAACCAGACTTCGATCGAGGTCAGTGGTTCTCACTTCGTCCAGGAGGACTCCCCCGAAGCGGTTGGCATCGCCTGTGCCAAGTTTGTCGCAAAAGTGCTGGCCGGGCAAATCGGGCCATGAGGATCTATACGGCCCATTCCCGTCCGCCTCGAATGCAATTGGCATCTGTCAGAACCGATAGTGAAGGCTGCTGCTAAACTGCCTGCGGAGAACACAAAGGGATGTTTATCGGTCACTTCGCCGTTGGGCTTGCCGCGAAAAGATACGCTCCTCGCACTTCATTAGCCGTGCTGTTAGCCGCGCCGTTACTTTCAGATCTGCTGTGGCCCCTTTTTCTACTGCTTGGGTGGGAAACCGTGCGGATCGATCCGGGCCGGATGAAGCTAGCGCCTCTGGACTTCGTGAGCTATCCATGGTCCCACAGCCTGCTCATGTGCGCCGTTTGGGCAGCTCTATTCGCCACCATCTATTGCTGGATAACACGAAATTGGACCGGAACCATTGCCATTGTGATCGGCGTCCTAAGCCATTGGCTTCTTGATTGGATAACGCATGGTGCGGATATGCCCCTGTATCCGGGTGGTGCGAAGTTTGGGCTCGGCCTTTGGAACTCCGTGGCCGGAACGCTGAGCGTAGAACTCGCGATGTTCGCGATAGGCGTGTGGCTCTATGTTTCGGGAACCAGAGCACGGGATCGCATCGGCAGGTATGCCTTCCTCGCATACATTGCGCTGCTCGTGGCGAGCTATCTGAGGAATACCTTCAGTAGCGAACTACCGCATTCAGTCAAAGCAGAGATTGCGTGGCCAGGTCTCATTGCGGGGATAGTCATGCTGATCTGGGCATGGTGGTTAGATCACCATCGCGAACCGATTGGGACAGACGTTCAGGCGTGATGCTCAATTGCTACCGGCGAAGTAAGCGTTCCGAAAGCTTGGAACTGTGAAGTCTTAGCGCCGTATTTGGAATACGTAGACCATCGGTCGCCGGTGCGTTCATTGAATGGCAACCGGCTTCAGAAGTCCGTTATCGTTCAATTTCCAAGATAGGCTTCTCAATCGAATGGCGTCGCATGAGTTGTTCACTTGCTCCTTGCACCTACAGAATTGCAAACGAAATATGGTTAAAGGAAGCGGGCTGCCAAATACAGAGTGAATCACAGGTGAGCTGTTCGCTCAGTCCAGGCAGAGATGTGCGAAGGAGGAGTAATGTACTCGACAATCCGTAATATTCAGTTGCTGATACCGACAATTGTTCGCACAACGGATTTACTAGACAGGGCTTTGACAAAATAGTCTGCAACATCGGCGCGGGATATCTTGAATCCAAACCGCGGCAGGTGTCCGATACGTTTCCGATATTCTCCAGTCAATGGCCGGTCCGTTAGCTGGGGCGGCCGAACGATAGTCCAATCGAGATCGCTGCGTTGAATGATCGACTCCAGTTCTGCCGAGTCGCTTACAACGGACGGGAAAAGCATCTTTCCGAGGAGATAGGTCGGTGGGATGAAGGAGTCCTTGAAAAGAAATGCGGTTGAGATCAAGACAACGCGCCGCACTGCGGCTTGTTGCATAGCGGCCGTCAGACCGTTTGCAAAGTCTCGTAAAAGATGTGCATCGGACTTTGCAATTGGTACACGAGGTCCGAAGCCAGACAGAACCGCGTCTTGCCCTTCAAGCACCCGCGCCAACGCTTCACGGTTGAGCAGATCACCAATCTTAATATCGATTTCTTTATCGAATACACGGAGAGATACCGGACTCCGGACGAAAGCTGTTACAGAGTGCCCCATCGCAAGCGACTGCTTGATCAACTCCATTCCCGTGCCACCTGTTGCTCCCAGCACAACTATTCTCATCGTTTCTCCTGAGGGCTCCCGAACCCATTGCATTGTTGACGTTGTCTATCCAATCGCAGCGGGGACGAGCCTGCGTCCCAGCGGCCTTGTCACATACGACACCATCAAAGCCGCAAATGTAGCCAGCGGTTCAAGCGCAAGAAGCCCATCTCCCGATGAAAAGTGCGAGTAGCAGGCGCTCAATACGGTTATAGTGAACCCCGCGTAGACCCATTCCTTGAGCCTCGGAAGGCCCGGCGCTAAAAAAATGACAAGTCCTCCTATCTTTCCAACTCCCAGAATGTTCGAAAAGTACGGTGGATACCCCAGATGAGAAAGACCCTTCATCATCGCGGCAGAATGCGTGATCGCCAAGCCGCCGGAAATACCGAGTATCAAGGTGACAAAGAAGTTCGCCACCCAGTAGGCAATCGCCTTACGCTTCATTTAGAACCTCGCAAAATGTATGTGTGCGCCTCAGCATGCGTTCCTGAAACGCAAGCACCTATGCATCAAGACCGGCGGAAGCCGTGACGCGTGACAGCTTTATTCTTTAGTTCAGCAATGGCAGATGTCTAAGCTTGTCGGGATTTGTGATGACATAGATCGCGGAGATTCGGTTGCCCTGGGTATCGATGGTGACCACAGAGTGAGGTCTTCCATCGAGATAGTTAATGAGCCCAGGTTCACCATTGATTCGAGCCAGCCTGCGAACAAGAGATTTCGGAACGAGACGCCCGAGGCCACCCAGAACCCCACGGCTCACCCTCTCCGCGCCGCGCACTTCATTGGGGACAGCGACAGCCTTGCCGCCTCCGTCCGAACGCAGAACGACATCCTCGGTCAGCAAACTGAGAAGCCCCGTCATTTCTCCGGTTCCTGTGGCCTTCAAAAAATTCTCAAGCAACGCGCCACGATCGGGTTCAGCCACCTTGAACCGTGGACGCAGCGAGGAGACATGTTGCTTCGCCCGTTTGAGAATCTGCCGGCAGTTCGCGACGCTTTGACCAATAATCGATGAAATCTCTTGATGCTCATAGTCGAAGACTTCTTTCAGAAGAAAAACTGCTCTTTCAATTGGACCAAGACGCTCAAGCACGATAAGGAAGGCCATCGAAAGTGACTCATCTACTCGGATCAGATTGAATGGACCGTCTCCCGGATCTGTGACAACAGGCTCGGGCAGCCAGATCCCTGAATACTCCTCCCGCTGAACCCGTGCTGATTGGAGTTGATTGATGCATAGCCTACTGAGGATCGTCACCAGGTAAGCGCGCGGGTTTTGGATTTCTTCTTCCCCGGATGTGTGCCAGCGAACGAACGTCTCCTGCATCATGTCTTCCGCGTCGGTCACGCTCCCAAGCATCCGGTAGGCAATGGAGAACAAAAGTCCCCGATATTGGTCGAACATTGCGAGTCGAACCGATTCTTGCATACCGCTATTATGTTCTTCAGTTTCCGCCAATCGTTGATTCTCCCGTATCGTTGTGACTCCCTATTCGATCCCTTTCCACTCGCAACGGCTCATTTACGATCTGATCCTTCCAGTATTAAGACAACCGACCGGGTACCGATGTGACAAAGAAGGTTCTTGAGCACACAAACCCTGTCACATTTCGGCCCCCGAGCCGGTCTCAACTTTAGCGAGCGCATCATTGCACATGCGACGGAGGCTATCGCAATTGTTGCTACAGGTTGATCAGAGCGATGTGCGGGAACGTTTTAGCGCACGGCGCGTATCTAGGCTTAAGGTATTACCGGGAGGTATTTGTGAGAGTTTACTTTGGCGCGCGTGACAGATGTTTCGTAATTCTCCTTCTAATAACCGTTTTTGCAAAGAGTTCTGTTTCGCTCCAGGCAGAGCAGAAGAAAGCCTCCAGCAATGAACTTGCGTTGATTGGGGCTCGAATTTATCCAGCACCCGATGCGAAGCCAATCGCGAATGGAGTCGTTGTCATTTCGAATGGGAAGATTCTCAGCGTCGGAGAAGCCGGTGCGCTCCGGGGTCCGAGGGGCGTGCACACGATTGACTGTACCGGGAAGACGTTAGTTGCGGGGTTCTGGAACACACATGTCCACTTCATCGAACCAAAGTGGAATCATGCGGCAGAGGTTCCTGCCAAACAACTCACAGCGCAACTGCAGGAGATGCTCACGCGTTATGGCTTTACCTCGGTTGTAGATACCGGTTCTTTCCTGCAAAATACCCTGGATCTCCGAAGCAGAATAGAAAGTGGAGAGATTGCGGGACCTCGAATTCTGACGGCGGGAATGATTATCTTTCCAGAGCACGGCCTGCCCTTTTACATCACAGAGTCCATGTCCCCCGACCAGATCAAGGGTTTTGCAAAAGGAGAGGCCCCAACCCCGGCGGACGCGGTACGAATTGTCGATGAGCAGCTTGCTCAAGGCGCGGATATCGTCAAGCTTTATGCGGTCACCTGGCTTCGTCGCGATGGCAAGATCGAGCCATACGCGATGCCGTTGCCGGTCGTAAAAGCAGCGACAGATGAAGCACACCGCAAAGGCAAATTGGTTTTTGCACATCCCTCGAACATGGAAGGTGTGGAGCTTGTGATTGCCGGCCACGTTGACGTTCTAGCGCACACTTCCGAGGAGCCGGAGAAATGGAATGATGCGGTGAGTGCGCGGCTGAAAGCAGCAAATGTCACGCTGATCCCTACGCTTACTCTCTTTAGCCACGATGACAAATTCGATTTGATTTTGAAGGAAGTAAAGAGCTACTCGGACGTTCACGGCCAAATCATGTTTGGTACGGATATCGGTTATCTGACCGACTATCCCGAGTTGACAAAGGAATATGACTATCTGGCGCGTGCCGGTTTGACGTTTCCACAGATTCTGGCTTCGTTAACCACAACTCCCGCTGCACGGCTCGGATATGCCAATCGCACCGGCCAGGTCAGAGTGGGGATGGACGCGGACCTTGCGCTCCTCGAAGAGGATCCGGCTCGTGATATAGATGCTTTTGCTCATGTGTCGCTGACAATCCGCAAAGGGACAATTATTTATCAGAAACATTGAGACCCTCAAAACAACATTCAGGGGCGCAGGCCGCCCTGCGGGACACGCTGGATGATCCGATACGTATTGCAGCTCAAGAGGTCGCGGGTTCGAGCCCCGTCGTCCCCGCCATACATTTTCCGTCTGTCATTCCGCGATTCGAGCCCACTCGCATGGCGAAGCTGGGTGTCACACCACGAGCAATCAGGGTGATCTCAGCCCCAAAAATGCTGCACGCTGCAATTTCACAGATCGATTATCCGGACCTTCCCTGCAGGCTCGAGGGGTTTGTAGGTCTCATTCAAATAGGCGGCATTAACAAATTGAGTGCTTCCGTCGAAATAGGTTCCGGCGCCTCCGTGAATATGGCCAAAGACATGCACCTTGGGTCGCTTCTGTCGTACGGCTTTGAGCAGCTCTTCGCAGCCCAGATGGGGTCCGTCAGAAGTTGTCTGATCGAGGATTCCATAAGGAGGACCATGCGTCACGAGTACATCGAGGGCATCTGGAATGCGGTCCCAATGCACATTTGCTTCTTCACAGCGGGGATACATAAAAGCCCAGTAAAGGAATGCAGGAGTATAGGGTGATCCCCAGAAAGAAAATCCCGCGATCGTTGTTCCGCTGTCTTCGAGGTAGATTCCATTAGACAGGAGCGGGCGTGCCAGCTCCGGGGAGTTCTCGAACAGCCGGTCATGATTCCCGCCACAAACAATGCGATGCGCGAACGGCTGTTCTCCAAGCCAGCGATTGAATGAGACAACTTCCCGCAGATCATAACCTGCGTTCATGAAATCGCCAGCATGCACGAGAATGTCACCTTGCGGCAATTTCGGAACTCGATCATGGAGACCGTGGGTATCTGAAATCAAAACGAGACGCATCCAGCCAAACACCTCCGAGTCGTCACTTCACGCGTAAGGCAGATTTCACTGACTTAGAGAGAGCAGTTCGATCAGACGGCCCTGTCTTCCTCGATGGCTTCAATCCATAATTGAAGCGTCAAGTCTTCTCGCTTCGGATTGCCGAGATAGGGACGAAGCTCTTGCTGGTAACGATGGCGAAGCAGCTCCAGATCAAAAGGAATGGCACGAGCCAGGTATCGCACATCGCTTCGGTCTCGCTCTATATTGCGTTCGAGCTTGGTAAGCGCGAGATCGTATGGATCAAGTGCCATCAGGCGCAAGTTTTGAAATGCTCCAGGAAACATTTCCTGAAGGCGACTTTCGTATTCGTAGGGTGGCTGCGCAATAGTCACTCGATCCAAATAGACGCCATATTTCTGGAATAATGGCCCGCCCAGCATCGCGACCTGAGAAAAAGCGTCCGCCACAGCACGTGGGGCGATTTCAAGCACATCCACATCTGCTGTAGGACGGCTCAACCCATAGAGCATTGTGACAACAAAACCGCCAATACAATCGAGACGCACCGTCGAGGTCGCAATTCGGTCCAGTTCGTTGAGGAAGGACCGCCAGGGTTCCGGTATCGCTTCACGAGGGCACATAAGCCAAGTGTTTCACGTCGAGGTCCGTGAGCAGGTTCCAGTGTCGCGCCTTTGGTGGGCGATTCCGACGAAGCCACTTGCGCTCAGCTTGTGTCATGGAGTCGTTGGAGAGCGTGTCCTCTCTTGCGAGTCGCGAGCGTTCTATTTGAGCCTTATTCTGCGATAGGCTTTTTCTTCGTGATGCATCGCCGGCCTTCTCTGCGACTTCCTCGGCAAGATCCACCACGAACCCAAGCCGGTTCTGACGATCGTTCAACTTGGCGTTTCTTGTGAGCCACTCCCAATCCATGCCTGGATGATACGTGTAGGCCAGCCAGGGAAGTGCCTCCACAACCCTTCGATCGAGGCTTTCTTGGTCGAGTGCAAGGAACAGCAATCGAGCAGGATTGTAGTGAGACTTTCCGCGCAGGTAGGAGAAGCCCGGGTAGCCCAGTGCGCCGAGTTCCGCTTTGAACGCATTCTCATCCAGAGTCGAAAGAAATTCCGCTTCCAAGGGCAGGGCCGTTGGGGGGAGATGAAATACCTTTATTGCTTGCGCAGCGAGTTCCGTGGTCACAGGCCGACGCCCTCGTTCGAGCATTGACAGGTAAGCTTGCGTGAGACCAAGCCTTGACGCCGCTTCTTGCTGCGTGAGTTTGGCTTCCTCGCGTCCAGTTCTTAGGGCGTTTCCAGTCACAGAATCCTCGTAGAATTCAATATAACATCATTTGTTATATTGCAGTGGATTCTTGGCGCATGCAGCGGCATGCGGTCGTCGACAGCAAAGCACAACTACGTTTGCATGCCTGCCGCCTAGATCTCGCTGCTCTCGCCTCGAACGTAGAAATCTGGTGCCGCTTTTGGTGCCACTTTGTACCGTGTTTTGGTTCCTTTTTGTGCGATCTTATGCAATGTGGATATCGAATCCAAATCATTCATTCTGCTATTGTTATTCGTTGCGGTGCACGGGAGTGCAAGGCTATGCTTTGGCCCGTAAAATAGGACTTAAAATCCGCGGCCCGCAAGGGTGTGGGGGTTCAAGTCCCCCTCCGGGCACCAAACAATTAGAGATTTCCACCCATCTCCTTCGAACGCCCACCGGACAACAGTAAATTCCACCTCATCCGTCTGCCGCCGCTAGGGCTAAGCCCCGACGACCCCTGTCATTTAACGAGCCAGCTCCCGCTTGTCACGGACACTAATTCAGGTTGTCCTTTATACTCCACGAGATCAGCGAATCCGAGGAGACCCTACATTGAAAAGTGCTTTCTCTGTAATTGCATTAATGTTGGCTTCAGCTGCACCTATGTTTGCTCAACAGCCGAGCGATGCTCCGTACACAAATCCAAATTTGTCGCCGGATGCTCGTGCCAGGGATATCGTCTCCCGGATGACGCTCGACGAGAAGGTTCTGCAAATGCAGAGCACCGCTCCCGCGATTCCGCGCCTTGGCGTGCCCGTCTACAACTGGTGGAACGAAGCGCTGCACGGCGTAGCCCAAGGCCGTGCTACAGTCTTCCCGCAAGCCATCGGCATGGGTGCCTCCTGGGATACCGACATGCTGCATCGCGTGGCGGACGCCATTTCAACAGAGGCGCGTGCCAAGTACAACGAAGCCAAGCGTCATCCTGCACCGGTTGAAGCGGGCATCCTGCCGGGCCGCACCGCAGGGCTCACTTACTGGTCGCCCAATGTAAACATCTTCCGCGATCCGCGCTGGGGACGCGGCCAGGAGACGTACGGAGAAGATCCTTACCTCACCAGCCGCATGGGCGTTGAGTTTGTGAAAGGCATGCAGGGAAACGATCCTCATTATTTAAAAGTCGTGGCCACGCCAAAACACTACGCCGTGCACAGCGGGCCTGAACCATTGCGCCACACTTTCGACGCCCAGCCAAGCGAATACGACATGGTCAACACCTATTTGCCCGCGTTTCGCGCCACGATCACTGAGGGTAATGCTGCTTCAATCATGTGTGTCTACAACTCCGTTGACGGCGTACCCGGCTGTGCAAGCACAGATCTGCTTGAGAAACGGCTGCGTGAACAGTGGGGCTTCAAAGGCTACGTTGTAAGTGACTGCGGAGCAGTGGGCGACATCTTCCGCAATCACAAATACACCGCCACAATGGGCGCTGCTGCTGTTGCGGCGGTAAAGGCGGGCACCGATCTCACCTGCGGCGAAGAATACAAGACACTGGTTGATGAAGTGAAGGCAGGCCATATAACCGAGGCCGAACTTGACCGTTCGCTGATGCGGCTTTTCGAAGCACGCTTCCGCCTCGGGATGTTCGATCCACCAGAGCGCGTCCCGTTCTCGAAGATCCCTTTTTCTGAGAACGACTCGAAGGAGCACAGAGCGCTCGCGCTTGAAGCAGCGCGGAAGTCGATCGTTCTGTTGAAGAACGAGGGCGGTATTTTGCCGCTCAAGAATTCCGCAAGCAAAATTGCAGTCGTAGGCCCATCAGCAGACGATCCAGTTGGCCTACTGGGCAATTACAACGGCATGTCATCAAAGCAGGTTACACCGCTTGAGGGCATCAGCCAGCAGTTCTCGAATGCCAATGTGCGCTATGCGCTGGGCGCAACGTATACGGCCACGAATCACGCGCTTGTGTCGTCGTCTGTACTGACCACGCCAGGCGGCAGTAGCAAGGGAATTCAGGCCGAGTACTTCGACAATCCTGATTTTCAAGGAGAGCCGAAACTTCGCCGTACCGAATCTCGTGTCAATTTCGATATCAATACCGGCGATCCTGCCGTTACTGCGGCAATCGGACAGGGTAAATATTCGGTGCGCTGGAGCGGCACGCTGACTCCGCCGGCAACAGGCGAATATATATTGACCGCGCGGACAAGCATCTGGAATCGCGACGGCAAAGTTAGGCTGTTTCTCGACGACAAGGAACTGGAACTTGGAAGACCGCCTGTTCGTCCGCCAGCTCCCCCCGCCAATCAAGCTCCAAATGCAGCCCCCGGGGCACGTTCCGGGGCTGCTTCAAACGCTGGAGTGTTTCCAGGGCAGGGTGGCGGCATGTTTCGTAATCCGCAGGTACAAATGCAGTTGGAAGGTGGACACAAATACGCCGTCAAAGTTGAGTTCAGTCAGAACGGCCCCGGCGGCAGCGCCGAATTCAGTTGGATTCCGCCAAGCGACGTACTGCTTGCCGAAGCGGAGAAAGTTGTAAAGGACTCCGACGTGGCGATTGTCTTTGTCGGGCTCAATTCGCAGATGGAGGGTGAAGGCCATGATCGAAACAGCATAGAATTGCCCGCGCCCCAGGAAAAACTTGTCGAAACGGTTATCGCAACAGGCAAGCCGGTAATTGTTGTACTCACCGGCGGTAGCGCAATCAGTGCCAACTACGCAGCAGACCACGCGGCGGCGATGCTCGAAGCATGGTACGGCGGCGAAGAAGCCGGTACCGCAATCGCGGAGACGCTGGCTGGAATCAACAATCCTGCGGGACGGCTGCCAGTAACGTTCTACAAGGGAGACGCTCAATTGCCCGCGTTTACTGACTACTCCATGAAGGGCCGCACCTATCGCTACTTCAGCGGTGATCCGCTCTACAGCTTTGGCTTCGGCTTGAGCTATTCGAGCTTTGCATACTCCGGCCTGAGCGCGAAGAGGACCGCAAAAGGCGCCAATATCCGGGCCATAGTCAAGAACACTTCAACGCGTGATGGTGACGAGGTTGTCCAGTTGTACGTTCAAGGTGGGCCCGGTGGAGAAGTTCGTCGTCTGCGCGGTTTTCAACGCATTCATCTGCGTGCCGGAGAGAGCCGGAAGGTGAGCTTCACCCTCGCGGTTGACGATCTTCCAAAGTCGAAAGCGGAAATCAGCGTCGGGGGCGGGCAGCCCCTCAGCAACATACCGCACTTGACTGGCTCGCTGTAACGAACTCAGCCAGTGGCCGTGATTACAGAAAGTTTCTTAAACGACAGGGAATTTCGAAAGTGAGGAAAGATGAAGCGCAGGGATTTTATTAAATCTGGTGCGGCTGTTGTGGGTATAGCGGGTGCTCCCAATTTGCTTCCGCCACTACTTGAAGGCGAAGTTGTATCGCAAAAATCATCGAAGCCTTCAGGCAAAAATGCCGCAGCGCCAAAAGAGAATCGTTCTGCCGATTATCTTCGCCGCGTAAAGACTGACAAGTTCCTGCCCAAACCGCCCGTATTCGCCGCCTCAAAATTAACGCCGGATGTTGAGATTTCGCCGATGCCACTCGATGAGCGGCTCAAGCGCAACATCGTTCCGCGCAAAGGCTTCTGCAGCACATCGCCCGGCAAGACGACCAGCGATGGCATCACCTCTGGCAATGGCCACATGAATATTGAAGTGGCCAGCGATCCCTATTCCGAGCAGATTCTTTTCCATCACGAAAGCCTTCTGATGCCGTGGAAGCGCCCCTTTGAAGCGCCCCAAGCCGCCAACGTGTTTCCGCAAGTGCGGCAGCTGGCGTTAGACGGCAAGTATCAGGAGTCGATCGAACTCGCGTTCAAGGAAATGAACAAGGGGCCCATCAAACAGAACACCGGTCCGCATCCAACCGTTCCGGCATTCCTAATGCGTGTGGAATTACCCAAGACACCGTCGGTCAAGAACTATCTGCGTACAGTAAATTTCGAAACCAGCGAAGCAAACATTTATTGGAGCGACGAGCACGGAGACTGGCTGAGGAAGACTTTTACTTCGCGGCCCGATGATGTTGTGGTTCAGCTACTGACTGCGCCAAATGGGCAAAAGGTGAGTGTGCGAATAGCAGTCGAAAGGTACTCGCGAGGACGCCGTAACCAGGGAGGATTGTTTGGGAGCAATACCGGAGAGAGCGAAGTCAAGCAGGACTTCAATGATGAGCGGCTTATCTACAAGTGCCGCCTCGATCCCTCAGTGGACAACAGCGGCTACGCCGGGGTGGTTCGCGTGGTTCGCAACGGCGGATCAGCAAAGATGGACGGTGACACGCTGGTTATCGAGAACGCGTCGTCAGTACTGCTTCTCACGCGCATTGAATGGTTCGCAGACTATAGCGAAGAAAAAGTCGAAGCGCTGAGGCAGGCTATCGAGCAGCTGAGCCCTGACTACGACACAATCCTAGAGCGGCATCGCAAAGTGCAGTCGGAAGCTTTGAACCGCGTCACCGTCGACTTTGGCGGTGCCTCTCAATACGGAATGTCGTCAGAAGAACTGCTCGTCGACCAGCGGTCGCGGCGAGACTATTCACCTGCGCTGCTCGAAAAGATTTTCGAGATGGGTCGCTACTGGTTCATTCTTGCAAGCGGAAAATATCCCACCATGCAGGCTGAGACAAATGCCAACATTAACCTGCAAATTGCGCCCGGTCCGCAAGGGGATTTGCGCGAGGGCATGGACGCCTACTTCAACTGGATGGAGAGTCTTGCGCCGGACTTCCGGGTGAATGCCAAAAATATTTATGGCATGCGCGGCACCTTCTATTCGCTTATCCCACAGCAGAATGTCGGCGTCTCCTTTCATTACTCCTACGCGTCTTCCACGGGAGAAATCTGGCCGCATATGTATTGGATTTCCGCAGGGGGCTGGTGCTGCCGTCCGTTCTGGGATCACTACCTGGTCACCGGCGACGTGGAATTTCTCCGCAACCGCATCGTCCCCGCATACAAAGAGCTGGCACTGTTCTACGAGGACTTCCTCACTGCCACAGACAAAGATGGAAATTACATTTTTGCGCCTTCTTTCTCACCTGAAAATAATCCGTTGAACACCGGCCCCGGTGCAATGATGTCAGTCAACGCAACCATGGACATTTCGGTTTGCAGAGAAGTGCTTGGCAATCTAATTGAGGCTTGCGAGACGCTTGGCATCGACGCAGACAACGTGCCGAAATGGAAGGCCATGGTGGCCAAGTTGCCACCACACATGATGGAACCAGACGGCACGCTGAAGGAATGGGCATGGCCCACCTTGGAAGAGCGTTATTCCCATCGGCACGTCTCTCATCTTTACGGAGCGTGGCCGGGCGATGAAATCGATCCGGATCGCACGCCTCAACTGGCTCTTGCTGCCATGTTGGCAGATAGAAAGCGCGTCCCCGAGCGGCTCGCTGCGCACGGTCGCTGCCATCGCGCGCTGGTGGGGGCGCGGCTTAAAGACTGCTACATGGTCGATACCGAACTTCGGCAATTGATTGAGCAAGGTTACGTAGCTCGGACGCTGCGATGCTCTCACGATCCGTGGGCCTTTCCCATGCCTGACGCGCAGGGCGGCATTCCCACCATCATGATGGAAATGCTGGCCTACTCGCGCCCCGGCGTGATCGAAGTGCTTCCAGCCCTGCCGGAAACACTCGTGAAAGGTTCAATCGACGGAATGCTTGCCCGCACCTTTGCGAGAATAGACAAACTCGCCTGGGACATGGATGCCAGGACCGTCGAGTTGACGGTCACCTCGTTTCGCAAGCAGGACGTAACTCTGATCGCGCGGTACGGGATTGAGAAGATCACCGCGACAGAAGGCGCGTTGACAACGCCGCTCAAGGCCGCTTCGGCAACCGTCGATGTACATCTGCCGTCGAATAAGCCCGTGACCTTCCGCATGACTCTGGGCCACGATAAGCCGATTGATTGGGTCAATCAGATGGCTTCGGCATAGCCCGTTTATTCACTCTGCGTGGAGAGAGAAACGGCTTAAGCTGTTTCTCTTTCCTGCGTTATGAATCTGATACGCGATGCTTGCCGGGAGTCCGCTTTTGATGCGGGCGACATATTGGCTTCAAAAGGCTTCCTTGTTCGTCATGATTCGCTAACTCGAATCCTGAATGCTCCGTCTATATTCCCGCAAGAAATAGCCCTGCACTCAGTTCGAGACGATCAGAAGTTCATTAGAAATGACATAGGTGAACGAGTTATTCGTCGGCGGCGAAGGATCATTTGACCGCATAAAGTCTTCCAATTGCCCCAACTTTGTGACGAATTGCCATCTCCCTGTGGTGAACTGTGCAAACTCATCGTGCAGAGGTCTCTAGCCGGGATGAGCCGTCCCCGTTGCCTTCAAAACTCTTGCTAAAGTTCAATCAGATGAGTCGGTCATCCCGCAGATCCGACATCCCCATCATCCCCTCGAAAGTTGCGCGAACGTGAATGACTTCCTCCCTCCTGGAGAATCCAATTATGCGTTCAAGTTTAGTTTTACAGTTCACCTCGGCGCCGATTGCATGCTTTATCGTTGGTTGCGTACTCATGTCGGCGGCAATGTCCTCGCGGGCGTTGGACACGAACGTTCCGCATCAGCAACCAGGGCCTGAAAACCGATCGGTCAAACAAGAGATACAGCTTGCTGCGTCTTATCTGGCGGGCCGTGGAGTCTCGCAAGATTTTGCGCAGTCAGCATATTGGTATGAACGGGCTGCCAATGCAGGCGATCCGCTTGCTCAAAACGAAATCGGCTATTTTTACGAGGCAGGGATTGGAGTCTCACGTGATTCTGCGCGCGCTGCGCAGTGGTATCAGCGTGCATCCGATGGCGGGTTCCTGCAGGCCAAGGTCAATCTTGGTCTTGCCTATCTGTGGGGTCTTGGGGTCAAAAAAGACGAGCGACTTGGATTCGATCTGATTCATCAGGCTGCCCTCAGAGGTTGCGGAGTTGCAGACGCGTATCTCGGAGAAATGTATTACTTCGGCCACGGAGTGGCGGCAGATCACGAGGTAGCGCGCAACTGGTACGAACTAGGCGCGCATGCCAACGACAGTCTCGCGCAATATCGTCTTGCTGCGCTGCTGATAACTGGAAGCCCGTCGAGAGAGGATTTATTGAAGGCCACCAAGCTGTTGCGGCAGTCGATCAAGGGCGGCTATGTACCAGCGGAGCACTCGCTGGGCCTCGTGCTCGTCAATCATCCTGACCTGCCTGCCCGACCGAACGAGGCCTTCGAAAACCTTCAAAACGCGTCTGAGCGAGGAATCTGGAAGTCTTCAGCAGTGCTCGGAGCGTTATTCCGCGACGGCAAAGGGGTTCCAATGGATCATGCCAGGGCCTTCTACTACTTCCGCCTGGCGCAACTGCAGGGCGGAGAAACTGTGCGACAAAAGGTTGCGAAAGACCTTGCGATTCTTTCGCGTGAACTGACCGCGGATCAGGCTGCGACCCTGGTAACAGAAACCGAAGGATGGGCTAAGAAACACCCATTGACACTCGAATTCGTCTACAAAGATACTGGCAGTTCGAGCGAATTTCCAGTATTCGCCATCTCAGCGGCGATCGACGATACGCACGCCGGGCGGCTAATCCCCACGCCTCCAGGCAAAGCTGAACCATAGCCGAGAACGGGCGGCAATTCCGTTGCCGCGCAAGTCCAGGAAAGACGAGAAACGATGATCAACTGCAGGAACCACCGGCTGCTTCAGGTCCTTATGCATCCGGCAGTGTTCATTAGTGTGTCGGTGTTGCTCGGCCTTCTGTTTGCACTACAGGAGTGGGTTGACTCGCTCCGAATGGGTACACATGTTGCCATATCCGTGATCCTCACCGCATGGGGCTTCCATTATTTCTTGTGGGGATTCATCCTTTGGTGCACCTGGGCTTTTTTTCAAAAACAAATTCGCAATGGAAGTGTGAAGATGCTTCTCAAGGTCTTCTTGCCGCTCAGTATGGTTCTGAGCGTCCTTGAAGAAATGGGCTTTTTGTTTGTCTTCGTCAACCTGCCCGTCAATCATCCTCACATGGGGTACTGGCACCGTGTCACGGCCTATCTGTACAGCGAGTTTCTCAGCAACATGGTCATCTTCTGGTGCGGCCTCCTCTTGTTTCGAGGAGTTAGCTACTACGAGCGCTTCCGCGAAAACGAGCACGTCGCCGGTCAATTGGAAATTCAGCTGGCCAACGCACGCTTGTCCGCATTGCGCATGCAATTGAATCCTCACTTTCTATTCAACACCATGAACGGCATCTCCAGCCTGATGCGGGTTGATGTTGAAGCTGCAGACCGGATGCTGGAACAACTTAGCTTTCTCATGCGTATCACCATTGAGCGTGGTGACGCGCAGTTGATCCAGCTTCGTGATGAAATGGATTTCATCGAAACTTACTTGGCAATGCAAGATTTGCGCTATGCCGGCAGAGTAGAACAGGCAGTGCGTGTTGCTCCTGGATTGCACGAAGCCCTCGTACCAACCATGCTTCTGCAGCCGATTGTCGAAAATGCTTTCAAGCATGGTCTGTCGAAGGTGGTCGCCAATGGCAAGCTGCAAATCGAAATCGAACAGGAAGCGGGCCAGATGCATATTGCAGTGCGAAACAACGGTGCGAGCTTGAAGCCGATTACCGATCGCCAGTTGAACAGGCAGGGAGTCGGTCTTGCGAATGTGCAAAGCAGGCTCCGACTGCATTACGGAAATGATTGCTCATTTGTAATTGATGAGCCGGAAATGGGAGTAGTTCAGGTGTCTATCCGAATTCCTCTCCAGTTTTCAAATGCCATTACCACTGCAGAAATAATTGAGAGCGCTCAATGATACGGGTTGTGATTGCGGACGACGAAGTGCTGGCTCGGCAGAAGCTCCGCCAGCTCTTGCGCGATGAGCAGGACATGGACATTGTCGGCGAATGCGCAACCGCTGCCGAAACGATTGAACTGGTTCGCGCCGCACAACCTGACTTGATGTTCCTGGATATTCGCATGCCCGACATGGACGGCTTCGATGTATTAAGCGCGTTAACAACTGATCAGTCAGATGCACTTCCGCAGATCATTTTCACCACCGCTTACGACCAATATGCCGTACGCGCGTTCGAGTACAACGCGGTCGATTATCTGCTCAAGCCGTTTACACAGGATCGTCTCCGCGCCTCTATTCAACGGGTTAGGGCGCGAATTGCGGATACGGATCAAAATACGAATGGACGTGCCGCGGACACCGGCACCGGTGCATACAAGACGCGCATCGTGTTCAAGTCTCGTGGGCGCATCCTCTTCCTGCCTGTCGAAGATATTCGCTGGATCGGTGCAGAGGAAAACTATGTTCGCATCAGTACAGGAAGCGAGTCGCATTTGCTCAGAGAGACGATGGCGCGTCTCGAAACAACGCTCGATCCCGAGGTCTTTCTGCGGGTTCATCGTTCCTCAATTGTCAATCTGCACTATGTGAAAGAAGTCAAAAGCGATGTGGATGGCGAGTCAGTCGTTGTCTTAACCGGCGGAGAAAAGATTGCCATGAGCCGCGGCTACCGAACAAGGATTCAGAAACTCCTTCATCGGTAAGAAATTCCATATCTTGTAGGGAATAACGAGAATTATGAATGCCCATATTGGTCAATAGCTGGACTTCATCAGGCGGGGATTAAGTTTCATCACTCGTGGTTGTCAATTCGTCACAGCCTTTAAAAAATTGAAACAATTTTGCGCAAAACTTGTCTATATTGGTTGAAGAACCCTCTCTTCCCGATGAGCCATTGCTAGCGGCTCTGCAAACCATAACACAAAACTTCGCCGCCGGTCACCCCTGCACGTAGCTCGTCACATATTCGTGGTGTGCGTCAACGGAAGGCAAGCGAATTGCACTACTAATTTCCAGAGGTCTGGCTTCGATGAGTACTTTGTTTGCGCAACCTGATGACAAGTTGTTGAGCGCGGAACATAGAAAGCCAAAGCAAGAAGATTCTGAAACTCCGCTTTCCTTCACCGTCAGTGTCAACGCTGACAGGCGTCGCATCTTTCAATTGCTCACAATCGCTGAGTACATGGAGACGTGGCTCCACGTTCCCGGACGCCACCAGGAGAGTCCCATCCGTGTGGCGAGCGATCCCAAGGGCTTTCACATCGAATATATCGACGAAACAGGAAATGCGACTGCGCTGGTTGGGTCATATCAGACCTGCCGCACATCGAAAACCAATGTATTGTGGCGCAGAAAAGGCGCATGTGAGTCGCACCCGAGCTTTGTAAAAATTCGCCTGGATGGTGACTTCGAACGTACTACGCTAAGTTTGACCCACCGCGGCTTCAATTCGGACGAAGATCGTCGCTGGCACGCACTGTTGTGGGAGCGTTCATTGCAGAAGTTGAGTTCGCTGTTTGAGCTTCAGTAGCGCAGGCCAGGTTTGGTAGGCTGCCCAGTAGGTTCAACGTTGCACATTTGCCGAGCGAACGCTTTCTACAATTGCGCCCATAATGTCGGCCGGGCTTGGCGGACAGCCTTTGACGGTGAAGTGTACCGGTATCACGTTTGCAACCGCGCCTCTGCTTGCGTAATTCTGCCCGAAGATGCCTCCGCACGCGCCGCAGTCGCCCACCGCGATCACAAATTTAGGCTCGGGAACTGCATCGTAAGTGCGTTTCAACGCCTCTTCCATATTGACTGAAACCGGACCTGTGACCAGCAACATATCTGCATGGCGCGGACTCGCAACGAACTTGATCCCCACGCCTTCGAGGTTGTAGTAGGGATTATTCAACGCCTGAATCTCCAGTTCGCATCCATTGCAGGAGCCCGCATCGACGTGACGAATGGAAAGTGCGCGACCCACGAGTCTCAGCAACTCCGCTTGCAGTTCTTCCGGTGCTTTACTGCTTTCCAGCGAAGCAGATGTGGGCTCCGTCAGTATTCCAGTGCGAACCATGCGCGAAAGCACGTCAAACATAATTACCTCACCCGTCCTGTCCGCTGTACGACAGGTTGAACGACTTGTTGATCAATGGAAAGTCCGGAACAATATTTTCGAGAATCGCGTACTCCAGGATTGGCCAGTTTTGCCATGAAGGATCGTGCGCGTGGCAGCGTCTGATCGCTCCGTTCGCGCCCGTCTCAAGCGCGATCGCTACTGGCCCCCGCCACCCTTCAATCAAACCGATCCCCCGTTGATCAGGCGCAGCATCCGGCACTTCAACCCGTGTCTCGCCGGGCGAAAGATTTGCCATCAAAGCCCTGCATAGCCGGATAGATTCAACCGTCTCGTCGAAACGCACTTGGACGCGCGCCGCAACGTCGCCTGAAGTTTGCATCATGAGCTGTGTCGCCAGCTTGTCATAGGGTGCCCACGGATGATCGACGCGAAGATCGAATCCGATGCCAGATGCGCGTCCTACCAGCCCAATCGCTCCGAGTCTTTCAGCCAGTTCCGGTTTCAGCCGGCCAGTATCACGAAAGCGGTCCTGCAATCCCGCGTGTTCGTCATAGATCGAACGTAGCTCCGCGAGCGATGTTTCAAGTTCAGAATAAAGCGCCTCCAGTCGATCCGGGGCATGGTCAGGCAGATCTGCCGCAACGCCTCCTGGCACAACGTAATCGAAAAGATATCGCGCACCAAAGACCTTCGCATTCACGCGAAGCAGGTCTTCCTTCAAACGTAGAAACTGCGTCAGTCCAAACGCAAATCCCGCGTCGTTGCCCAGTGCCCCCAGGTCTCCAAGATGGTTAGCGATTCGCTCATGTTCCAGCGCCACCGCGCGCAAATATGTAGAACGCGGAGTGCACGAAATTCCTGCAATCGATTCCACGGCCGCACAATATGCCCATGAAAATGCAACTGCCGAGTCACCGGAGATGCGCGCCGCAAGCTTGTGTGCGTCGCGTTGGCGCATTTCTTCAAAGCGCTTTGCAATTCCTTTGTGCGTGTAGCCTAAGCGCTCTTCGAGCCGCAGCACCTTCTCGCCTACCGCTGATAAGCGGAAGTGTCCCGGTTCAATTGTGCCGGCGTGCACGGGGCCCACGGCGATCTCGTGTACGCCGTCGCCTTCCACCTGTAAAAATGGATAAGGTTCTGACAGCAGTGGATACTGTGCCCTCGCATCCACGTCGCGTCGCAGCGGAAATATAGTCTCGGGCCATCCACCGTGACGCAGCCACACGCGGTTGTCTGGCTCAGTGCTTGCAATCCCAAGCAGGTCGTAAGTTGCGCGCTCCATGCGCCGTGCGGCAGGGAAGAGATCGGCCATGCTCGGATACGTTGGAGGCACCCAGGCTGGCATTGCATGTTCGAGCACCATCAACTGGGCTTCCGGTAAAAGATAAAGTGCAAATACTCTGAAGCAGTTATCGCGATCGCGATCGTCGGCGCCCCATAACGTGAGCAATCGTCCACCAACTGAACGAAGCTCTTCGCCGGTGCGCCTCCACTGCAACGCGCTTACCTGCACCAGCTCGCAATTCAGGTTCGACGGAATCCGCTTCGAAATTTGCTCGACAAATTCTTCGCTCATATTTGTGTCACCCGATTAAAAGCGCGGCTGCGCGATACCACGCGGCAAGCGCCGGCGGAATGTAGATTCCAAGCATCAGCACAATTCCTAGATGAGCAAACACCGGCAGCAGCGCTGGTGAATGCGGCAGCGGCGGTGCGTTGCTATCGCCGAAAACCATCGGCTGAACGCGGCTGAAAATTCCGGCGAAAGCAACGCCAAGCGCAATCAGCAACAGCGGTGCTGTCCACGGATTCTCGCGCATCGCTGTCGTCAGAATCAGAAATTCACTTGCAAAAACGCCGAACGGCGGCATTCCCAAAATTGCAATTGAGCCAATGGCAAGCCCCCAGCCGATCGTCGGGCTTATGCCGAGCATGCCGCGAATGCCATCCATCTGCTGCGTACCGGCGGTTTGCGAAGCGTGGCCCGCGGTAAAAAAAATGGACGATTTGGTAAGCGAGTGAACCGTCATGTGCAGCAGCGCAGCGAAATTCGCCACCGGTCCTCCCAGCCCAAACGCAAACGTAATAATGCCCATGTGCTCGATGGATGAGTAGGCGAACAGACGCTTGATATCGCGCTGCCTCCACAGGAAAAATGCAGCAAGTACGGCGGAAAAAAGTCCGAACCCCATCAACATGCGATCTGGAAAGTAGTTGCCAATCGAGCCTTCCGCCAGAATCTTGCAGCGGATCACCGCATAGAGCGCAACGTTCAGCAGCAGTCCGGAGAGCACAGCAGACACAGGCGTCGGTCCCTCTGCATGCGCGTCAGGCAACCAGTTATGTAGCGGCGCAAGCCCGACCTTCGTTCCGTACCCCACCAGCAGAAATACAAAGGCAAGCGCCATCACTCGCGGCTCCAGTTGGCTCTTAACGGCGTTCAGGTGCGTCCACAGCAGAGCCGTCATGCCCTCGCGGCCCAGCGCGTGTTCAGCCGCAAAATAGACCAGGATAGTACCGAACAACGCCTGTGCAATGCCGACGCCGCAAAGGATGAAGTATTTCCAGGCCGCTTCAAGACTGGCGCGCGTCCTGTAAAGGGAAACAAGCAGCACTGTTGACAGTGTTGCGGCTTCCATCGCTACCCACAATAGACCGAGATTGTTCGTAAGCAACGCCAACAGCATTGCGGCCATAAATAGCTGGTACATGCTGTGATAAAGCCGCAGCTTGAAGTGCGATACGCGCCCATGATGCTCTTCAATGCGCATGTAAGGGCCGGAGAAGAGTGCCGTGGTAAAGCCGACAAAGGCCGTGAGAGCAACCAGAAACACATTGAACGAGTCGACGAAGAACTGCTCATGGCCAGCCAGCATCGACCCATACCGGATGACGCGCGCAACAAGAAAACACGAGGCAATCAGTGTGGCCAGGCTGGTAGCGGCATTGATCTGGGCCGCGTAACGTCGTCCGCCATACAGCGCCAGCAACAGCGAGCCCAACACCGGTAATCCAAGAACAATAAAAATCTCCACCTAATCCTCCTTGAGTGATTCCAGGTGATGCAGGTCGAGACTGTCGAATTGTTCTCGAATCTGAAAGAAAAATATGCCAAGGATGAACACACCCACCAGTAAATCAAGAGCGATTCCAAGCTCAATAACCATGGGCATACCGTACGTCGCGCTGGTTGCGGCAAAAAATAATCCGTTCTCCATCGCAAGAAAACCGATGACCTGCGACACCGCCTTGCGGCGCGTAATCATCATCAGGAACGCAAGCAAAATCACGCTCAAAGCGATGCCGATGTTGTGTCGCGTCACCGTCCACGCCAGCATGCTGATTGGCTGCGCCAAACCGAAAGCGAAGATCACCAGCACCAATCCAGCCAGCATGGTGGTGGGAATATTTACCAGCGGTTCGTTGTCCCACTGCGCACCCAGTTTCTGAATAAGCCGATGCAAAATCAACGGAAGCGCGATGACCTTCAATATCAACGTGAGTGCAGCAGAGTAATACGGCTCTTTCAAGCCAGAACTGTAAGCTACCAGGAAGGTTGAAAGGAAAAGAATCGCGCCCTGCCATGCAAACAAGATGATCAGGCGCTGCGTGCGCCGCGCAGAGAGCATCGCAAACGAAATCAACAGCAGGCCGGCGGCCAGCACCTTCAGCAATTGCGCGATCATGGGCGATGAATGCATTTCTCTAAGCTCCCTGAAGCAGATGAACCAGCAGCCCGAGCACCGCAAGCAGAAACGCCATCCCCAGGTATTCGGGTGCTCGGAAGATGCGCAGTTTAGCCGACAGCGTTTCAATGAGCGCCAGCACCGCTCCCGCTACCGCCAGTTTGGCTAGCAGCGCCAGAACAGCGAGGAGCAGCGCACCAGTTTCACCTGATCCGTGCGTGGCAATTCCCCACGGGATAAACAGCGCAAATCCCATGCAGGCGTAGTTGAATAGCTTGAGGCTCGCCGCCCATTCCACCAGTGCCAGATGGCGCCCGGAATATTCGAGGATCATCGCCTCGTGAATCATGGTCAGTTCAAGATGAGTTGTAGGATTGTCGATCGGGATGCGCGCATTCTCCGCCAGCAGCACCATCAAAAATGCAATGGCTGCAAAAATTACACTAGGATCGACCACTGAACTTGGCGACTTCGAACCTTCTACCAGGCTGGGCAAAGCCGTGCTGCCAAACAGCAGAAACGCATTGAACAGCACCATCAACAGCGCAGGCTCGGCAAGGAATCCAATCATCATCTCGCGCCGTGCGCCCATCGTTCCAAACGCGGTGCCCACGTCCATTGCGGCCAATGAAAGAAAAACGCGCGCCGTAGCAAACAATCCAATCAGGGCAATTGAATCTGCAATGCGGGCGAAGGGCAGATCTGTTACCAGCGAGGGAATGATTGCCCCAGCCAGCACCATCGTCCCGAAAAGCACATAAGGAGTTGCGCGAAATAGCGGCGAGGCATTATGCGCCATTGCCACATCTTTACCAAAGAGCTTGCGCAACATGCGATATGGCTGCCACAAAGACGGCACGGTCCGATTCTGCAGCCACGCGCGGCATTGCGCAATCCATCCCGTAAACAGCGGCGCAATCGCAATTGCCACAGCGATCTCAACGAATTGTCGAAGAAAACTGATCGCTCTCATAGCACGAATACCAAAAGACCAAGCAGCGTTAGAAAACTGTAGAGCAGGTAAATTGCAAGCCGCCCGCCCTGCAACACGCTGATCACATCCGCCAGCCACTGCACGCTGCGGGCAATTGGCCGATACACACCGCGCCATATCCGATCCTCGATTGCCACTCGGTAGCGGGGAGCGGCATCGTCAGGCGCGGGCAAGTGGCGTTCCATGCGAAAAAATACGTCGAACATGTGGCGGATCGGCTGACCAAAACCTTCTGCAGTGTCCTGCATCCTCGGCGTCTGCCACGGATATCCACAATCCCATGGTGCTGTGCGGCGAATGCGCCCGTGCGCCAGAATGCGAACCAGCACGAACGTGACTCCGACGACTGCCACAATTCCAGCCAGCAAAATCAGGCCGCTATAACTTGCTTGTTCCGGCGCAATCGGTGCAATCCACCACATTGTTGAGCCCGGCCTTACCGCTTGATTGAGCAAATGATGCGTGACTGCACCGGCTGCTCCAATCGCAAACTGTGGCAGAACTCCGATAAGAATGCATCCCAGCGCCAGCCATCCCAGTCCCAGACGCTCAAGCCAGTTGGCGTCATGCGCATTCACCAGATCTGCTTCGCGCGGCTGACCCAGAAAAATCACGCCATAGAACTTGACCATCACATAAGCCGCAAGCGCCGCAGTCAAAGCAAGCGCCGCCGCTCCCAGCGGAATCAGCATATTCAGAAACGAGCTCGCAATTTGCGGTGTGAAAAGGAACGATTGCAGCAGCAGCCATTCCGATACGAAGCCGTTGAATGGCGGCAGACCCGCAATGGACAACGTTCCCACCAGCGCCAGCGCCGCTACCCACGGCATGTGGCGGATGAGACCGCCGAGTTTGCCCAGGTTGCGCGTTTTAGTGGCATGTAAAACCGAACCCGTTACCAAAAACAGCAGGCTCTTGAAAAATGCATGATTCAGCGCATGGACCAGCGCAGCAGTCAGCGCAAGCGCAGCGTACAAATGCAGATTGTGTGTCTCAAATACGATTGACAATCCAATGCCGGTAAAGATCAGGCCAATGTTTTCAATCGATGAGTAAGCAAGCAGACGCTTCATATCGCTCTGCACAGCCGCAAAAATTGCGCCGAACATCGCGGAGAACAACCCCATCACCAGCATCAGCACACCCCACCACCAAAGCTTCAGGTGGAGCAGGTCAAAGCTGATTCGCAGAATTCCGTAGATCGCAGTCTTCAACATAAGGCCGCTCATCATGGCCGACACCGGAGACGGAGCTGCCGGATGAGCCTCAGGCAGCCAAACATGCATGGGCACCAGTCCGGCCTTAGCGCCAAAGCCGAGCAGCGCAAGCAGGAAAGCAGTGGTAGCCAGAAACGGAGTGAGCGAAGCGCCGCGCATCGCATCAAAAGTAAAATGCCAGCTGCCGCCTTGCAGCACGCCAAAGCTCAGCAAGATGCAAATTGCGCCCACATGCGCCATGATCAGGTACAAAAATCCTGCGCTGCGAATTTCCGGAATTCGATGGTGCGATGTAACCAGGAAGTACGAGCTCAGCGCCATCGTCTCCCACGCCACCATAAACAGGTAGGCGTCGTCAGCCAGAATCACCATCGCCATCGCCGCGAGAAACACATGGTAATGCAGCCCGAGCAGCGCCGGAGCAGTGCCTTCGCCCGTGCGAAAGTAGCCAGCCGCGAACGTTGAGATCCCCGTCCCTGCCAATCCCAGCACTAATAAAAAAAATGCAGACAACGGATCAAGACGCGTATGAAAGGGAAGGTCCGGCAAACCAAGCGGGAGCACAATTGTCTGCGGCACTTGTCCAGTAGCCAAATAAACTCCGGCCACTACCGCAACGGCCAGACACGCCAAAGCGCCGACAGGGAACAGAACGCGCGCCACAAAGCGAATACTGTGCGGCCGGAGCCATCCCATCAGCGCCAGCGTTAGCCATGCGCAGACCAGCGTAAGCAGGCTGAACAGCGCATTCGCACTGAGCGCAGAGGTCATCGCCGGAATCGAATGAAATAAATCCAACTTGCTTTCCTTACCGAGGTCGTTCAGCAGCGCAATTTTTAATTATTTATTGAGGCGCGAAACCGAATCCTTGTAAATTCGGTGCCGCCTGAAATTACTGGCCAGTCGTCACGGGAGTTTTATCCATCTCGCTCAGCAGGCCCTGTGCTTCTTTCAACTGTTTTTGGAAGTACTGACGCATGAGCGCCAGCACCTCGACAATGATGGGGTCGCGAACCGAATAGAAGACCTGGTTCCCCGCCTTGCGATTGACCAGGATCAACTTTCCGCGCAGGACCGCCAGGTGCTGCGAGACATTGGCCTGCTCCATCCCCAGCTTTGCCATCAGCTCTCCGGCGGAGAGTTCTCCGTTCTGCAGCAGCTCAATGATGGCGATTCGCGTCGGATGACCCAACGCCTGGAAGATGTCAGCCTTAAACCGGCGCAAAGAATCGGGCATAGCTCACTTCCCAAATGTAAGAAGTTGAATATTCGAAGTTGCGAATATGATTGTATACCAAAACCGCTACCGATCGCCGAGAAAGCGACTCCGAACCGCCCCGGAGCATCTCCCCCGCCGCGTGATTTACCTTTAAATGGTTATGAAAGTAGCCATTATCACAGGTGCCGCCCAGGGAATCGGCCGGCAAACCGCCGAAGTCCTTGCGTCCGCTGGATATGCGCTCGCGCTGCTCGACCTGCAACCGTGCCAGGCAACGCTAGCCCAGATTCGCGCCGCCGGAGCGGATGCAATTGAGGTCACAGGCGACGTTTCCGACGAAGCTTTTGTCGCCCAGGCCGTAGACGCGGTCAGCAATCGCTGGGGCAGGGCCGATGTGCTGGTCAACAACGCCGGCATCAGCTTTATCGCCCCTGCTGAATCGGTCGATGCCAAAGCCTTTCTTCGCGTGTTGCAGGTCAACTTGCTGGCGCCTTTTCTCCTGTCGAAAGCATTCGGCACAATTATGCTCAAGCAGCACAGCGGCAGCATTGTGAATGTCGCATCCATCGCCGGATTAGTCGGCGTTGGCGACCGCTCCGCCTACAATGCATCTAAGCACGGCCTCATCGGACTCACGCGCACCCTCGCGGCAGAGTGGGGCGGACGCGGTGTTCGCGTCAATGCAGTTTGCCCCGGCTGGGTGAAAACGGAAATGGACGTGGCCGATCAAGCCGGTGGCGGTTACAACGATGCCGACATTGAAGGTGTAAATCCCATGGGCCGCTTCGCCGCGCCTGCAGACATTGCCAACGCCATTCTGTTCCTCGCCGATCCGGAGAAAAGCGGATTCGTCAATGGTCACTCGCTCGTCGTCGACGGCGGATGGACCGTGGATGGCAGCTGGCAAAGCCTGCGCCTGCGAAAGCGCTGAAATCCCCGACATCCAAGGAGCAGATTCCGGCTCCGTACGCCTCATGAGTCAAACGCCGCCCTTATACTTCTTGAGGGATGGTATGACCATGTTCAATCGACGCTCATTTCTCAAGACCGGCCTGGCAGCTCTACCCGCTGCTTCCATCACAGACCTTTCTAAGCCCCTTGTGGCCGAACCCGTTGCTGCATCCACTTCGATTTCCGATGCGGCTTCTGCGGCGAACAACGCGAAACCCTGGCAGCAAACGGTTCGCCGCGTGGGCCAGCTCAACATGACTGAGCACGACCCCGTTGAGATGAACGTTGAAGAGTGGGCCAACTACTGGCAAAGCCTCAAGGTCGACGTCGTCTTCATCAGCGTCACAGGCATCATCGCCTACTATCCAACCAACGTGCCGTACTTCCGCCGCGGCAAATTCCTCGGCAACCGCGATTTCTTCGGAGAGTGCTGCGACGCCGCAAAAAAGCGTGGCATGCGCGTAGTTGCACGCATGAGTCCCGATCTCAACTGGGACGAGGCGCTCAATGCGCATCCTGAGTGGGCCATGCGCGATGCGAAGGGCAATGCGTTGCGGAGTGTTGAAGAGCCGCGCCTGTTTCGCACCTGCATGTTCTCCACCTATATGACCGACTACATTCCAGCGGTCATGCGCGAAGTCAACTCCCGCTACGATATCGATGCCATCTATACCAACGGCTGGCCGCCGCTCGGCAGCCTGCCGGAGTGCCACTGCCAGGAGTGCAGCAAGCTCCCGCCCTCGGGCACGCCGGCATATTGGGAGAAGTTCAACGAGCGTGTCCTCTACCTTTGGAATCTCTACGACGGCATCGCCAAAGAAAAAAGACCAACAAATTTTTATTTCGCAAACCTCGGCGCAGGCGCACATGCGGCTCCCAACCTTGCCCAAATCGGCAAGGTCTGCACATGGTTCCATGCGGATAACCAGGGCCGCACGGAAGCTTCTCCCATATGGGAGTGCAGTCTGCAAGGCCGCGTTTGCAATGCCGTGCAGGATGGAAAAATCGCGGTCAACTGCACCGGCGCCTACGCTACCGGAAGCTTGCGCTGGCGTAACGCCGCCAAGTCTCCCGCTGAACTGACCATGTGGTTCAATGAAACGCTGGCCAGCGGCATGGTGCTCGACAATCACTTCGTCGGCGCAGAAAAAGGTCTGGGAGAAGACCGTCGAATTCCAAAAGTTGCGCGCACATATTTCCCGTGGACAGTGCCCCACGATCGCCATTTGACCACCAAAAGCTCGCTGGCCAACATCGGCGTTGTCATGGGACAGCGCACCCAGTTGTTCTATCGTCCCCCGGCGGGCGGCCAGGTACGCGACGATCTCAACGGCATCTACTATGCGCTGCTCGAAGGCCGCTTCGCATTCGACCTTGTCCATGAAGACCGCCTCGAGCCGGAGCGGCTGCGCAAGTACCGCGCGCTCATTCTGCCGAACACCGCATTGCTCAGCGATGAACAATGCCGCCAGCTAAGCGACTATGTCAAGGCCGGCGGTTCGCTCCTCGCCAGCTTTGAAACCAGCATGTATGACGAGAACAATGTGCGCCGCAACGACTTTGGCTTGGCTGAAGTGCTGGGCATTCACCAGGCCGGACCCGTCATCGGCACTAACGGAAATCTCTACTACGCAAGAATCGAAAAGCAGCATCCTATTCTCGACGGTTTTGAAGACACAAACTGGCTGCCCGGCGCCGAAGACCGCGTTCCAATTGCCGCTGTGTCCGATCCTGTGCTGACCGTGGTTCCGGGCTTCGTGGCTTACCCGCCGGAACTTGCTTATCCGCCCGTCTCTCACACAAATGAACCTGCCGTTGTTTTACGAGAGCAGGGAAAAAGCCGCCTCGCCTATTTCCCCGGCAACATTGAGCGGACCATGTGGCGCGCCGGGAACACAGACCTCAGCCAGCTTTTGCAAAACACCATCCGCTGGATCACGGGGAATGAAGCTCCGTATTCGGTAGCTGGCGATGGTCTGATTGAAACCTTCGGGTGGGAAACGGAGGCAGGCTATGCTGTGCACGTGCTCAACTACAACAATCCCAATGCGCATCGTGGATCAATGCGCAAGTCCTATCCAATCGGCGAGCAGAAAGTGACCATGCAATTGCCCTCAGGCGTCAAAGTCACACGCGTTCAACTGCTGCGCGCCGGAAGAGACATCCCCTTCCATGTCGCCGGCCACTCAATCGAGTTCACCATTCCGCGCGTCGATGACTATGAAGTAGCGGCAATGCACACCAGCTGATGTAGCGCAAAAGCATCTTCATTGGCGTGCCGTTTTGAAAGGTACGGGCTTTAGCCCGTACACAAACGCCTGGAGAATGAGCGGGTCTTTAGCCCCGAGGGAACTTCTAGCCTTCTAGCACGCGGTCGACTGTTTCAATATCCACGAGCCCATCGCATCCGTAGATCGCCGGCAATACCCGCTCCGGCGCAAATTTGCGCCGCAACTCCGCAACCTTTTCAGTGCCGCAACGATACGCTGGCAAGTACATTCGCCCGAGCAGCGGATGCCGTCCCCACGAGCCGGACAACTTGTCGGCACGTTCGGCGGTTACTAGGAAATCGTGCCGCAGAGCAGCCGCGACTTCAGCCTGTTGCCTGCTTTCGCCCCACGTCATGTACGACGATTGGTTTTTCGCGTCATCCTGCAGCAGCGCCAGCAGCACGCCGATCTGCAGATCCTCATCAGGCAGTTGCTCCACTTCAGTCACACCATGCGCAATCAATATCGCATTGTTGGCAATGCCCTCAAACAGCGTTGCGGCGCGCGTGTTCATCGTCAAAACAGTGGCTTCAAATCCCGCCACGCCCCGCACGTAAAGGTTCTGCAGATACGCAAATGTCGTTACATGTCCGGGAACCACCTCGTGACTCACCAGCTGCTCGAATTCAGGAAACGACATTTGCAGCGACGCATTGATTTCATACGAAGCTTCGTATTGCGGCGATCCATCCGCATTACGCGCGCGGCCAATGTAATTCATCGATCCGGAGAACCACGCGTCCTTGATTGGCAGAAAATCAATATTCGCCATCGGAACCGCGGCAAGCTCAGCCGGCAAATAGGGCAGCAAATTCTTCACGCTCAGGTTTTCGAACTTCGCAATCACGGCCGCGCCCAGCCCGCGCACCGACGCCATTGGTATCACGCGGCTCCGCCTCCATTCGTCCACGGCATGCAGCAACTCCTCCGCAGTCGACGAAGCAAATCCCGCCTTGCCCAGCAGTTCAGCAACCAGCTCACGTTTCTTTTCGGGCTTTGAAGGCTCTGGCGCTTTTCCGGTCGAGGCGATCACAGCGCGAGCGTATGGTACCGGATCGCCCTTGCCCGCCACTTCCATCGCCAGGTCCCACATGGTCTCAAGGCAGTCAGCCATTCCGGTCAAATAAGCCTCGCGCAAACCGCCCATCTTCGACGCCTCAGCGCGCACACCCCCTATCGCCGCTGAAAGATCAATCGCGTTCAGATATTCATCCAGCGTGGCTGCGATTTCTTTTCCGCTAACGCCGCCCGCCTCTCGCAAGCGCGCCGCCGCGGGATGATCGTATGCAGCAGGCAGCGATTCGTCTGAGAACCATGAGTCGGCGATGAACCTCCCGGTGCCTGAAGGACACATCACGTCTCCGCCCCACAACGTGTCAATCCCAAGCACCGCGTCGGCGATGTATCTATCTGCCTGGTTCATCAGGCCTCCTTGTCCTTTTTCAGAGCAACAATCCAAACATATGCGCACAGACCCAGAAACAGCAGCACGGAAACAGGTTGTGAAATCACATCGTTGTCGTAGAACGGCGTGCTCACAAGGGTCTCGCGGAATCCCGGAATCAGCCGCAATGACGCGCCAAGAACCCCTCCCAGCGCGCCTCCCGCCATTAAACCGGAAGCCAGAATCACGCCCCGTTCGCGTATGTTCCTGCCGTGTTCAGCACCCGTTTTCTCCGCTCTCTTGTTCACAAAGTGCGACAAAAAACCTCCAGCAAGTATAGGCGAAGTCAAACCAAGCGGCAGGTAGAGTCCCAGTGCGAAGACGAGCGAGGACTTGCCAAGCATCTCCATCACCAGCGTAATCATGGCGCCAATGCCAAACAACAGATACGCCACCGGCTGGCGGCTCATGAACCCCACCACCAGCGCCTTCATGATCGATGCCTGCGGCGATGCCAGAATTGGCCGCGTGTCCCCTGGCGCCGCTTCTCCAAACTGAAAAGTCTGCGCCAGCATCACGATGATCAGCCCCGCAGTAATAGCCGCCGCAATCACGCCCAGAAACTTCACCTTCTCCTGTGCGGAAGGAGTCGAGCCAATCCAGTATCCCGTTTTCAGGTCGGTAATTGCCTGGCCTGAGACGCACAATGCCGTGCACACCATGCCCGCGATTGCCATCACAAAAAACATGCCCGTCGTGCCGGACAAGCCAAACTTCAACAACACCACTGACGACACAATCAACGTGAGCATCGTCATGCCCGATGCCGGATTGTTTGCCGTGGTAGCAATTGCGTTGGCCGCCACTGACGTGAAGAAGAACGAGAACACCAGCGTCAGCAGGAGCCCCATCGCCAGCACTTTCCACGACACCTGCAACTGCCCAAAGAAAATGCCAACCAGCAGTGCGCCACCTACAACACCAGAAAGAATTGAAAGAATCGGAATGTCGCGATCCGTGCGCTCGGTCTGCGGCGCTTCGCCGTAACGAAATGCGCGCAGCGCAATGCCAAACGATCCGGCGATCACGCGCAGAGATTTGAATACCCCCACGATTCCCGCAGTTGCTATCGCTCCCACGCCGATAAAGCGCACGTAGTTGCGATAGATTTCCGTCGCCGACATCTTTGCAATCGGCACCACCGCAGGGTATACCGCTATGTCGATATGGCCGCCAACAAACCAGATCAGCGGCACCAGCACGAAGCTTGCGCATATTCCGCCCGCACAAAAAATAATCGCGCTGCGCAGTCCCATCACGTAGCCAAGCCCGAGAATGAATCCCACTGCGTCGAAATTGAAGACCATGCGCCCGCGATCGGCCAGCGTTTTAATCACCGGCACAAACTGCAGATCGATATATTCCTTCCACACATGAAATGTAGTTACGAAGAAGTCATACACGCCGGCAATGCACGTCGCCTGCAACAGCAGCTTCGCCTGTGTGCCGCCCTTCTCGCCGGTTACCAGCACTTCTGTAATCGCAGTTGCTTCAGGGAAGGGAAGTTGCCCATGCATTTCGCGCACAAAGTATCGCCGCAGCGGAATCAGGAACAGCACACCCAGGCAGCCGCCTGCCAGGCAAATAAAAATTGTCTGCACAGGGTGAGGATCGAGATGCAGAATGTAAAGCGCAGGCAAAGTAAAGATGGCTCCTGCGACCACGCTGCCCGATGCGCTGCCAATGCCGATGATAATGATGTTTTCAAGCACGCTCGAACGGCGTTTAAATGTGCGCGCCAAGCCGATCGCCAAAATAGAGATCGGGATAGCCGCTTCCATCCCCTGCCCGACCTTTAGTCCAGAATAAGCAGATGCGATGCTGAAGATAATGCAAAAGAAAACGCCCCAGAAGATGGAGCGCGCCGTTAACTCTGGCTGCGCGGCCTGCGGAGATACGATGGGACAATAAATCTCGCCGGCTTTCAATGGGACGTAGGCATTTTCTGGAAGGCGCTCGATTTCTTGCACGGACGTGCCCCCCTATTGGCACGGTCCCCGGGTCGTAATTTCAGGCAACCTCACTTCTAACTGCCTGAAATGGTCCCAAGCTGGTTCATGGTTCTCAATGAACCACGCAGCTTATCATTGCAGTGAATTCATGCACAAGTGCGGCCGTCATGGCGCATTGAAGGGGGGCCTTGGTGCCGTTAGAATCGGCCTCGTTCGATGGGTTCCTGCGATTCGGGTAAAAACGCGATGCGGCGCTCCGATTCCCGAAGGACCGCGCGCTTCCGTCCCGTCAACAGTTCAGTGGCTCCCACGGTGCCACAATACTCTCCGCTTTCGCGATCGACCACCATCAGGCTGAGCACTCCGGTGGTCGCCATCTGCTCCGCGACCGACCGGCAAGTCTCATCGGAGTAGGCGATCGATTGCTGCAATTCTTCCGTCGTGTCGGCCTTTGTACGCTCATGTTCGGGTATTGGAGTCATCACCTCGGCCACCGTCACAGTCTCCAGCGGATCAACTCCGTATTCGCGCGACAGGTGATAGCCGCGGCGACTTAGCTTCTCCGTCAAAATTGATCGCGGCATCACCAGTGACGTAACAAGATACGAAGCCGTGCAAGCCAGCACCAGCGGCAACACAGCCGGTAAAGCGTGTGTAAGCTCCAGCGAAAATAAAATTGCCGTGAGCGGCACGCCCAGCGCTCCGGCCAGCATTGAGCCCATGCCCAGCAACGCCCACAGCGCTTGCGTTTCACCAGGCATATGTCCCAGGCGGGCCAGCGATTCGCCAATGGCCGCGCCAATCATCAGCAACGGAGCCAGCACGCCGCCCGAAGTTCCTGAACTGAGCGAGAAGGCCCACATCAGCGACTTGGCAGCCAACAGCCCGACCAGCAGATAGAGCGGAGCATTACCGCGCAACAACTCGGCAATGTTGTCGTAGCCTACGCCCAATCCGCGCGGGAAAAAATAACCGCCAATTCCAACGCCGACGCCGCCAATTGCCGGCCACCAAATCCAATGGATGCGGAGCTTTGCGCCGATATGTTCGAACGCGTCTTCAAGTCCGTACATCAAGCGGCTTAACCCTGCGGCGGCAAGCCCACATACAATCCCCAGAGGCGCTGCAATAAGCAACGATTGCACAAGATGAGCGTCCGAAGACAATTCGACAGGAAACAAGGGCCCCGGCCCCAGCCACCAGATGCGCAGCGCTCCCGCCACCACGCTCGCCACTGCTACCGGAGCCAGCGACCGCGGTCGCATCTCAAACAGCAGAAGTTCAACAGCCAGCAGAATGGCCGCAATTGGCGTTGCAAATGTTGCCGACATGCCTGCCGCCGCTCCAGCAACCAGGAGCGTCGTGCGCTCTGCGTCAGAAAGTTTCAGCCACTGAGCCACCAGCGAGCCAAACGCGCCGCCAGTCATGATAATCGGACCTTCTGCTCCGAACGGACCGCCGGATCCAATCGCAATTGCGGCTGACAGTGGTTTCAGTAATGCGACTTTGGGCGGAACACGCGCGCCCTGTAAAAGGATTGCTTCAATCGCCTCAGGAATTCCATGTCCGCGAATCTTTTCTGAACCGTAATAGGCCATCAGGCCCACCAGCAGCCCGCCAACGATCGGCGCCAGCACCATCAGCCAGCGTGCTTCCGGCGATCCAGCCGGGCCCACCATCGCGAGGCTGATGCGATGGTAATAAAAAATATTCGTCATCAACGCGATTGCGCGCAGTAGGATCACTGCCAGCGCTGCCGCACACGCGCCAATCCCGAGCGCCACCGCGCTCAGCGTCCAGGTGCGTCGATCGACAGTAAAATCGCGGAGCGCAGAAGGTTTCGATTTCACCTGGCCTCCGCATCGTTCGTGAAATGTGCAGTCGCTCGCACGTGCTCAAGTGCAGCCATCAAACTGGGCGCCATTACATTCAGTTCGCGCGCATGTTCGCTCGTCAAGCGATGCAGAACGTTATCGCCCTTGCGCGTGACACGCAGTAGGATGCGCCTTTTGTCCGTAGCATCTGCGATGCGCTCCAGCAGACCTTCGCGCACTGAACGGTCCACAAGTTCTACCGCACTGTTGTGCTTCAGCCCGAGGCGGGCGGCCGCGTAGGCAATCGTTACGGTTGCATTCTCAGGCGCGCCCGCTACCTGCAACAGCAATTGATGCTGATGCGGTTGCAGGCCGGCTCGCAGGGCTGCCTGTTCGCTGAAACATAAAAACGAGCGCAATTCGAAGCGAAAGTCAGCGAGCGAGCGCAGAACAGAACGGCTTTGGAGCGTAGAAGCACGCGCATTCATATTTATATCGTATCACGATATAAATGAAAGGGGATTGTTCGCCGATTTGGCACCGGCAAAAATCCCGAAAGTGGTAACTGCGCAAGGGTTATACACTTAAAGAATCCGGCTCGAACGCGAGTCCCCACGCCTCGCGCAGCGCAATTCTGCGCAGGTTGCCGGTTCACCTGGAGGGGGATGAGGTCAGCGCAGAAGTCAGCTTGTCGTGCCGAAGTAATTCTGCGCCTGCTGATCGCATGCGTGGCGATTGCTATCCTCTCTGCCGCGCCTGAAATGCAGGCGCAAGACGACCTGACCACGCAAAATGGTTCCAGCGCGCTCAATGGCGGATGGATTACTGGACCGGCCTCGAATCCCCTCAGCCTTCTGAATGGCCCGGCTTATCGAACCTTTGGAAAAACAGCTCCCTACGACTTCCCCGACTTCCACCCCATGACAAGCGTCGATCGGCATCTGCCGCATTGGATTGCATTTCAGGCGGAAGAGCGCCTTCGCTTCGAAGGCTACCAGGACGGTTCATTTCAGTCCGGCAACAACGACAGCTATCTGCTCAATCGTCTTCGCCTCCAGGTCGATCTTCGTCCCGCGTCTTGGGTTCGATTCTCCGCGCAGATGCAGGATGCAAGGCCGATGTATCAGAAGCCGCCCTATGGGCCGCCCAATGAGAACCGCTGGGATTTGAAGCTGGCGTACACGGAATTTGGCAACCCAGTGAAACATTCCACTAGCGTGCGCGTTGGCCGGCAGCTCATCAACTACAACAACACCATCATTGCCAGTTCCGAGTGGCGCAACCAGGGCCGCTCTTACGATGCGGTCGTCACCAATCTGCAGAATGGCCGCTTTCATCTCGGCGTATTCGCTGCCTCGGTAGTGGATCCGCTTGCTTCCGGCATCAGTCATCATCAACAAGGCAACAATGTGTATGGCGTCTATGGCCGCTTCACTTCTGTTATTCCAAAATCGGATCTGGAGCCATTCGTTCTGTGGCATTTGCAGCCGAACGTCGTGATCGATCCCGCAGCTTCAAACGCCAGGGGCAAGCAAAATCTGCGCGCCTACGGAGTGCGATGGAAAGGCGAGTTACATCCTGCGTTTGAGTACTCCGTTCAAGGCGTGTTTGAAGAGGGAACTCAAGGCAGTGAGCCGATTCGCGCATGGGCCACCACTGACGGTGTTGCGTATCAGAAGCAATCCTGGTGGAGCCAGCCGCGCGTATTCGCACAGTTCGACTATGCTTCCGGCAGCAATAACCCTGCGGCCGGCGTGCATCGCACCTTCGATTCCATATACCCGACCACGCATGATCGCTTTGGAATCACAGACATCCTCGGCTGGCAGAACATTCAGTCCTATCGCGTAGGTGGTACCGTCAGTCCGCATCTTCGATTGACATTCACCGCGCAATATCTTGATTTTCATCTTGCGCAGCAAAACGACGCGCTCTACAACAACACCGGCACCGCGATCGGTCACGGCATTGCGGCCTACGGGAAGCACATCGGCGACGAAGCCGACATTTACTCGTGGTATGAAGTCAATCGCCACTTCAACATCGGCGCGGGTTACGGCCGCCTCAGCGCCGGAAGCTTTTTGCAGCATCTAGCCGGCATTCCCGCCTACTCCAACTTTTACGTTGCCCTCAACTTTAAAGACAATGGGCAAGTCGCTCACTAAGCAAGTTTCGGGGCGACGCAAATCAGATTCCCTTAGCCGATCAAATGCCACTGATATAGAATTTCAGCGATGAGTGTTCCCCATATTGATCTGGCTTCAGTTCTCCAACGGGCCCCGTTGCTTTCCGGCCTTTCTGCGGCAGAACTGCAATTGCTTGCTGCCCGCACCGCGCGCAAACTATTCAGCACGGGGCAGCTCTTGTTTTCTGAGGGCGATCCGTGTAACGGGCTCCACATCATCGCCAGCGGCAAGGTTCGCATCTTCAAAACGTCGATCAGCGGCCGCGAGCAGGTTCTTGCCCTCAATGGTCCCGGAGATACCGTTGCAGAATTGCCGGTCTTCGACGGAGGCCCGTATCCGGCTTCAGCGCTCGCAGCTGAAGATTCCGAAATCGCATTTATCTCCCGTCACGACTTCCATGCCTTCTGCATAGAGCATCCGCAAGTTGCGCTCAAAGTGCTCACCGTCGTTGGCGGCCGCCTGCGGCGCCTGGTCGGCATTATTGAGGAACTGTCGTTCACTACAATTCGGCAGCGGCTCATCTCTGCGCTCGTCAAACTAGCGCAAACAGAAGGCAGGAAGACAGAGAGAGGCATTGAATTTCAATTGCCCGCAACTCATCAGGAACTTGCCAATCAGCTTGGTACGGTGCGTGAGCTCATTTCGCGTAATCTCATGCGCCTTCAGGCTGAAGGCCTTCTTGAGGTCGATGCACGGCAGATCGTTGTGAAAGATTTGAAAGAACTGAGTGCGCTTCTTGAATCGACAGGCTGAGGATTTCCTCGCGCAGCCCCGCCGGAGTGAATTGGCATGATCCAAATCAAACGCGCCAATGAAATGCCGTCAAAGAAAGACGGTGCAAGGTTTCTGGTCGATCGTCTATGGCCTTGCGGCGTTAGCAGGGAAGCGCTTGATGGCCGTCGCACAAAAGGGTACTGTCACGCTTATTTATGGTGCGCGCGACACGGAACACAATAACGCGGTCGCGCTTCGAGAGTTTCTCCCGCTTCATCAGCAAGCAGCTAAAAAGAAATAGACGCTCGTTATGCGCGCTGCCTGAACGATTAGACGCTTGCATTGAAAAACTAAGATTGTTAACTATAACGAACTTGAATCTTAAGTTGCCTTTCAGCCTTACTTCAGAATCCCCCCGACCGCAGACAACAGGTAAGTCGTCATTGGAATCGGGCAAAATCTATACCGCCGCCGCTGAATCCCAATCTCAATCCAGCGGCGTCTCTTTTGTATCAAGGAAAATTTTTATTTTCGTGAGTCGATGATGGTGCGAATCTCCGCGGAAATTGCGGTAAGCCGCCCTGACTGAGCGGCCATGTACGACTTCTCTGACGCACACGCCTGTTCAAACTCGCGAGCAAGTTCCGTTCCGCGAGGCAGGCTGAAGGTGCCAAGTGATCCAGCGAGTTTGTGTGCGGCCGAGTGCGCGGCCTCGCGCAGTTCCTGTGTCATATCGCCCGCAGAGGCTGCCTGCGCTGCCGATTCAAGAGTTGCCACGCGCTCGTAGATCTCGGGCAAGAATTTCGCCCAGAGTTGATTAAGAATGGAACTCATATCGGCAGGTGATTTAATTTCCGATTGCTCGTCGAATGTCATCGCAGCCGTCCACTCAACTCCAACCCAGCACGCCTGCAATCTGATCGGAGAGCGTGAGTGGATCGAACGGTTTGAACAGCACGGCCTCAACACCGAGGTCGGCAAAGCGCCGTTGGTCGGAACTCTGCACTTTGGCGGTCAGCAGCAGAACTGGAATCTTCGCCGTCGCCGGGTTTTTGCGCAGCTCGCGAAACGTCGTCGGCCCATCCATGCCGGGCATCATCACGTCCAGCAGAATCGCATCCGGTTGATGTTCAACCGCGCGCGCCAAACCTTGTGAGCCGGAGTTTGCCGTCACCACTTCCCAACCTGCGACGCTCTCAAGACTGAGAGCTGCCACTTCGCGGATGTCATCCTCATCGTCGATGATGAGTACTTTATGCGGCACCGGACACACCCCTATTGATCATTGTCAGACCTGGCAGCAGAGTTGTCGATGGGTGTCTGGATCGAGGAGGTAGAAAGGTAGCTTGTTGAGCAACGGCCTACGAAGCTTGCTGGGCCGTCTCTTCCACCTGGCTCGGATTGCGCAGCATAGTCAATACCAGCGCTTCAAGCTGCTGCGGTTGCACACGAGCGTTTGAAAGGAAATGTGTCGGACCAAGGTTCAGGTACTTGCGCTCAGCTTCAGAAATATGGCGGCATCCATAAATTGCCAGCGGCAAGCGCGCCAGCGATTCGTGCTGACGCAGCCAGTCCACCACATTGAAACCATCCCCATCCGGCATCCCAATATTCAAGACCAGCAGGTGCGGGCGGTAGGTAAAGCACGAGTCGACCGCATCCTCAAGCGTATGAGACAGACGAACCGCGATACTTTTGCGTGCAAAACTCTCACTGATGTCTTCGGCAATCTGGCGATCGTCTTCAACAATCAGCACCCTCGCTTTTTCCCCGGGGCCGCAGATCGCGTCGGTCAGCGCGTTGAGCATTGCATCTTCTTCAATCGGCGTCTGGGTCCAACCCTGTATGCCATCCGGCAAGCCGCCGGCGGGTTGGACCTGCATTGGGTCCGCATCCAGGCTCAGCAGCACCACCGGAGTGTGAGCCTCCGGATCAACGCGGCGCAGCAGCGGAAGGACTTCCCACCCGTTTAAGCCATCTGGCGACGTGTCCAGCAGGATCGCTTCAACTCCATTGTGTGCGGCCGTTACAGTTTGCGCCGCCGTAGCTGCCTCGACAATGCGATACCCATGCCGCCCCAGCATCGATGTCATCTGCAGCCGTACGTCTGCGTTGCTGCAAGCTACCAGGATCGTGCCGCAACCGGGCTCTTCTTCCTGAGGTCCGGCCAGCGCTTCGCGCGGAACGGGGTGGTATGGCAGAAATACGCGGAATGTTGATCCGCGAACTGGGTTCCGTTCTGCCCAGATGCGGCCCGAGTGCTGGAGCACGATCGTGCGGCAGATTGCCAACCCCAGGCCACTACCACCCTTTTGCCGCGAATCCGACGCATCCACCTGCTGGAATCGTCCGAAGATCGCCTCCAGTTTATCGGCTGGAATGCCGCGCCCATTATCGATCACCGAGAGCGTTACCCCGGTCGCCCCAGGACGCAACATGATTGAGATAGTGGAATTTGGCGGAGAGAACTTCACCGCGTTCGACAACAGATTGGTCAATACCTGTAGAAGACGGTAGGGGTCGGCATCGATCGCCACCTGCGTGCTGTCATGCAGCAATCGTACTCCGGCGGAATCTGCTACGGGCTGCATGTCGCCGATCGCCTGCTTCACAATATCTGAAAGCTGGGTAGGTCTAAAGCTAAGTGGCTCGCGGCCGCTCTGAATACGCTCCAGATCAAGAATGTCATTGATCAATCGCACCAACCGGTCAGAGTTGGCTAGCGCTATGCGAAGCAGGTTGTTTGCTTTCTCGCTTATGCCACCCAGCATTCCGGACGACAGCAAACCCAGCGCGCCTCTGATCGATGTAAGCGGAGTGCGGAGTTCATGGCTTACCGTGGAGATGAACTCATCCTTCAGCCGGTCGAGGGCGTTGCGCTGGCTGATGTCGCGGAAGCTGAGAACCGATCCTGAAAAATGTCCTTGATCGTGTATTGGAGTCAGTGCGTATTCCGCAGGGAACGAGCTCCCATCTTCGCGGAATACATTTTCCTCGCTGGCAGAAGTGTGAGGTCGGCTCGTCACTCGCAGCAACGGGCAGTCCCCCATGCAGCGGCGGTTCTCAGGCGCGTTGCCGTGCATCAATTCGTGAACGGATTTGCCGATGAGCGATGCGGGAGAAGCGCCGAGCAGTCGTGCAGCGGCGGGATTCGCAAATGTCACCATGCCTTCGCCGTCGACACCGCAAATTCCATCGGCTACCGAATCGAGCAAAATCTGCTGTTGACGATAAAGTTCTTCTGCGCGGCCTCTCTCCTGCGAACGCGCCAGCATCTGGCCAAGCGATGTCGCGACGGTCTCAATCGCAGCCATCGAATCACGATCTTCGCGACGCTTGTGGCTGGAATAAAACTCCAGAACGGCAAGGATGTTATTTTCTACGCGTACCGGAACCGCCCAGCCGGAGACCATCTTCTGTCGCAGGGCAAGGTCGACGCGTGGGCTCTTCACAGCTGCAGCCAAATCTGGAGTCCAAATTGTCTGCCCCTGTTTCCACACCTCCCCGGCTACTCCCGCGCCGTGCGTCAGTGTGCGCCCCGCACTCTCCTGAATGAACCGTTCCGCTTCAGTTCCCGGTGAGCCCCACGCCGTAAAAAATTCCAGGCAATCCTCTTTCGGATTCACACGCCATTGGACGCCCAAATCCCAGCCCTGCGTAATGCAGAGCGCTTCGATGATGCGCATGGAGGCAATTTCCGGCAGAGCATTCTCGCTCACAATCTGGCTCACCGTCAGTTGAAGAGCCAGTTGGTTTTCGCGTTGCTTCTGATGCGTTACATCGCGCAGCATACAGCGAACGGCCAGCGGTTTCCCCGCTTTCCTCCGCTGGCTCAGGCTCAACTCAAACAGAAACATGCGTCCGTCGGACGTGTGATGTCGCAGCGGAACGCGCTCTACAACCTCGCCGTCGAGCGCGCGCCTGAAATGCGCTGTAATCTCGCTGCGAATGGCTGGCTCAAACAACTCATCGAAAGCGCCGAGTGCAAGCAGCGCCTGCTGATCCAACCCGAAGCAACGCTTCCACGCGGGATTGGCATACACAAATCGCCCCGTCGGGCTCAGCGTCGCCATCATCTCGCTGGAGTTCTCAAAGAGGTCGCGATACCTCTCCTGCGATTCGCGCAGATCCTGCTCCTGACGCAACATCGCGGCCTGATCCACTGCGACCGCCACCAGACCGTTGACCCCGCCATTCGCATCTCGCAGAGCAGACATGTGCAGCGTCACCGGAACAAGGCCACCGTCTTTACGGCGCAACTGCGCATCGAAGCTGGGAACCTGGCTTGGCGGTAGTGAACGCACAATGTCCAGATAGGCAGACATTCGGTCTTTCGGTGCATCTTTAGCTTCGCGCTTTTGGCCTGTCAGCTTTTGCATTTCTGCTACCATGCGCGCGCCCTCGCCTGGAGCCAGAATCTCAACAATGCCGAACATGCTCTTCAACTCTGCTTCGTCGCAACCAATTAATCGCTCTGCGGCAGGGTTGGCAAAGGTCAGCCGCCCGTCCAGACCAATTGCCACTACCGCAGGCCCGGCCGAATGGAGGATATCGTTCACCGACTTGCTCAAAGAGTGCGGCTTCTGCTGGGGAACATCGGGAGCGGCGGCTTTTCTGCGCGGAATGCGGAAGGCGAGCACCAAAGCTGACCCGCACGCTGCCAGAATCAGCAGGCCATCAAAGCGAGGCCCGGCTATCAGCCGCACCAGCACAGCACCTGCAGCCAGAATTACGGCCAGGATAGCAAACGCCATCCAGATTACGAAGACGCCGCTTGTCGCCACCTGTACGGGGTTCGGTGGCTGTGCCGCGACCATCTCCTCCGATGAGTCACCCATCGACTCTCCAATTGCTCTAAACGTGCTCGCGATTCGAGAAACCCAACTTCTTAGCCCCTAGCACTGTTTTTGCGTAGTATATGCCTTTGATTTTAGCCCCTCTACAGAAATCGGGAAGGAGTTCCTTCTTGCGTAACCTCATTACCGTCCCGATACTTTCTTTCTCCCGGATCAATATAGGAGTCAATTTGACGGGTCGTCAGTCGCCTTATACTTGCTGCATGAAACCTCGACCGATAATTAAGGCTCTTTTCCGCGCACTTCTTCTTATCTTCGTTTTAGTCAATGTTGTACTCCAGGTGCCACTTGCACACGCCTGGGGTAACGATGGGCATCGCATCATTAACCGACTCGCCGCAACCTCGCTGCCCGCCGACGTTCCGGCGTTCCTTCGTGGCGAACATGCTTTGAATGAGATTGAATACCTTGGCCCTGAGCCCGACCGCTGGCGCTCATCGGCAGAGCCGGAACTGAATGCAGCGCAGGCCCCGGAGCACTTTATTGACCTGGAACCGGCCGACGCGCTCGGTCCTTTGCCGCACAAGCGGTTCGATTTTGAAGCCAGTGTCCATGCCGCTGGCGACCGCCCCGATCGCATCGGACTTCAGCCCTGGGAAACCACCGAGGTTTGGGAGCGTCTCAAAGCGGCAATGCGCGCCTACCGCGCTATGTTGGCAAACCACGAGAATACCGCGCCGGTGGAACAGGCCATCGTTTTCTACGCGGGCTGGCTGGGACACTACGTCGGTGACGGTGCCAACCCCCTGCACACCACAGTCCAATACAACGGATGGACCGGACCCAACCCTAACGGTTACACCACCGCCCACCAGATCCACTTCCAGTTTGAGAGCCCCTTCATCACCGCCAATATTCACGTGCCCGATGTGGCCGCCAAAATAACGCCCGTGAAAGCAATCGACGGCGACATGTTCGACGCCTACGTGGCCTACCTTCGCCAGTCAGCCACCCTTATTGAAAAGGTGTACCAGCTTGAAAAGGCGGGCGGTCTTGTCGGCGAGGGATCAGCCGACTCGCGCGCATTCGCAGCCGAACGGCTGGCTGCCGGCGCCAGCATGTTGCGCGACATGATCTACTCAGCCTGGCTCGACAGCGCCAAGCCCGTTCAGGATCGGTTCGCAGACAAATAGCGACCGGCCAGCAACAACGCAACCGACTGATTTTCCGTCTTTACTCCAGTTCGCGGCGACGCTTATAAATACCCATAGGCGGCGCCGCCTCCCCGTTGTTTCTGCTCCCGAAACTGTGGCGGCCGCCTCAACAGAAAGAGGAGATCGTCATGTCAAACAAAAAAATAATCGCAATTTTGGGCGCCACCGGTGCGCAGGGTGGCGGCTTGGCACGTGCCATTCTTAACGATCCAAACGGCGGCTTTGTTGCTCGCGTTCTTACGCGCAATGTAAACAGCCCCAAGGCACAGGAGTTCGCGCGTCTCGGCGCTGAAGTTGTCGCCGTCGATGTGGATGATCCCGCCAGCCTGAAGAAGGCGTTTGGGGGCGCATATGGAGCCTATTGCGTCACATTTTTCTGGGAACATTTCTCCGTAGATCGTGAAATGGCCGAAGCCAAATCCATGGCCGAAGCAGCGCGCTCTGAAGGCCTCAAGCACGTTATCTGGTCAACACTTGAAGACACGCGCAAGTGGGTTCCGCTCAGTGACAACCGCATGCCGACGCTGCAGGGCAAGTACAAGGTGCCGCACCTCGACGGCAAGGGCGAATCGAACCACTTCTTTACCGATGCGGGTGTCCCCACAACTTTTCTGCTGACCTCGTTCTACTGGGATAATTTCATTCACTTCGGCATGGGGCCTGCCACCGGTCCCGATGGCAAACTCGCCATTACTCTTCCGATGGACGATAAAAAACTCCCCGGCATCGCCGCCGAAGACATCGGCAAATGTGCCTACGGGATTTTCAAGGCTGGCGACAAATTTATCGGGCAAACGGTGGCCATCTCTGGAGAGAATCTCACCGGCACTCAAATGGCCGCTGCTTTCTCCGCAGTGCTCGGCAAAGAAGTTGTCTACAACAGCGTGCCGCCCGAGGTGTACCGCAGCTTTGGCTTTCCCGGCGCTGACGATCTGGGCAACATGTTCCAATTCAAGCGCGACTTTGAAGACTACTTCAGCGGTATCCGCAAGCCTGAGTTTGCCAGAATGCTCAACCCGTCGCTGCAGGATTTCAAAACGTGGCTGTCAAACAACAAAGATGCAATTCCAATCAAATAGCAGAAATAGTTGCTGGATTTGGAATCGCACAAATGTAGGTGAATACTACCCTCGCGCCTTGCCCGCCATTTGAACACCGCTGATCTTGGTCAAAGGTCAGCGGTGTTCTACCAGATTCCGTCGGCGTTCAGCGGCGTTCCATCCCAGGCTATCCATCACTTCCAGCGCAAAGCGCGCCGAAACCGTTGCTGGCCCGCCGCCCATCTCGATCCCTACTTCAATCGCTTCGAAGATCTCCTCAAAGGTCGCTCCTGCAGCTGAAGCCTGCTCGATGTGCCATTGCATGCATGACTCGCAGTTCTTTACCACCGAGATACCAACTGCGATCAGCTCTTTGTCTTTCTTCTGCAAAGCACCGGCGGTAAATGCCGCCTTCTCCATTGCCAGGAAGCCCTCGTACACTTTGGAGCCCGTCGCCAGCAATTGTGCATGCGCCTCTTTGCGTCGCCTCGTAAGTCGGGCTATTTTGCTTTCTCCACCCATCGTCTTCCTCCAGGGCAATCAATCTTAAGCCGTGTCTACCCCTCCGTCGCTACTACTTCTTGCTCCCAAGTTCAAGCTCCGCCATCCGGCGCTCCAGGATAGGACGCCAGTGCAGTTGCGCTGAAGGCTCCATTTCTGGCAGTCGGCCCATCACCACTCCATACGCCGCTTTTGCTCCTGCCCAGTCACCGTTCGCAGCCAACGCATCGCCCAGTGCACGATTGGCGTCAAAGCCGTTGGGAACAAGCGAAACAGCTGTGCGCGCCGCGCTCAACGCCGCAGCTGGATCAGTCCGCAATCCACGCATCGCTCGCCGCGTATAAACCATCGCCTGAGCGTCTGGAATTGCAAAATCGCCATAGTAAACAGCAATACTGTCCATGATCACCGCGTCTGGCTTGCGGCGATTGAACATCTCGTAAGGATTGCGCACCCAGGTGCCGAACTCATATCCGCCCAGGTCTCCATAGCTGATCAGGATCGGTCCCTTCACAACCGGCGGCACCTGGATCTCCTGGATGTAGCTGGTGTCGAATGTCGGCAGCAGCTTGCAAGGGATGTCATAGTCGCTAGGCAGCAGAAACGGTGCTGCAAAATATGTAAACGAACATTCCTTCACGTTGTGCTCGTCCAGCCACTGCTTGGTCCACTTCAACTGCTGCGCCCAGTCAACGGCGGCGTCAGAGAAATATTTATGTGTATTGGCTGGCCCGCCCCACAACGCATTGCCAAACGGAATGTAGTTCGGAAAACCGCGCAGCGATTCCGCTGCGTGCGCGCCGAGCAAAACAACTACCACGTAGACCCACGGCCTGCTTCGCTTCATCAGCCACGCCGCTGCTGCTCCAAGCAGCGTAAAGACGAACGGATAAATAGGCAATATGTGCCGCTCGCCCATGTTGAGCGGACCAGCCATGGCAATTGCTAAATAGAACGCTGCAGGCAACGCCAGAAAGAAAACTTCTCGCGTCTGCCGAATCTTCCCGGTTGCAAATACCCAGATGCCCAGCGCCAAAAGCACCAGCGTAGCCACCGTCCACTTTACCGCCAGAACAACGGGGAAGTAGTACCAGATGCCGTGCGCGTAGACCTTGCCCATAAAGTACGTAGGCCACGATTCGCCCACTCCCTGCACATCCACCAGCCCGAACAGGTAGCTCTCCGGCAACAGATGATAGTGCGCACAGAACAAAATGAACCACCGCATCGGCGCCTCTAGTGGGCGCACTTCCACGTTCAGCGGAGCCATTGTCACGCCGTTCGGATGCATGTGGAACCGGAAGCTGTAAATTCCCCAAAGCACAAACAACGCCACTGCACCGATCATGCCCAGCCCGACCGCCGTCTTTCTCGCGTCGACTAACGGCAGTTTGCCGGCTGTCTTCCATCTGCCTGCAAGCTCGCCCGCTCCCAAAACCGTCAGCAATGGAAACAGCACGATCGTCGAATGCTTTGAGGCCAGCGCCAGCCCGAGCACTAATCCACAGACTGCCGCTCGCTTCCAGTTCATCTGCTTCACAAAGCGATAGAACAGGTAAACCGTCGCGAAGAACCCGCAGGCCGCTCCCATGTCCGTAGTGACAAACGGTGCGTTGGCAATCACCGAGGGATCGAACACATAGAGCGCCATCGTGATCAGCCCGGCAGTGGCGCCAAACATCTCTTTACCTGCCAGAAACAGAACCGCAGCCAGCACAAGACCGAACGTCATCGCCGCCAGGTGAACCCGCAGAAGAAGACTATCGGCGCTGTACTTGCCGCCGTACTTCGGAGCGTTGCGGTAGATCAGTTCGCGGCCGCCAAAGTAGGCTTCGTCCTTGAAGTAGCGTCCCTGCCGCGGAGCAGTCTTCAATTCGAGCGGAACCAGCGGCAACGTTGCCACCAGCTTTACCAGCGGAGGATGCTCAGGATTGAGTGTGTACTCGCCGTTGATCCAGTTCATGTAGCCGGCGTAAATGTGGTCGCCCTCGTCCCAGCTTGGCGACTGTTGCCGCGTCGACAATCCAACCTCAACCGCCATGGTCAAAAGCAGCACCAGCGCCGCTCCTGCAACCCCGAACCGAACCCTCATTCTTGCGCTCCGTCGTTTCAGATCAAACCAGTCGAGGCCTAAACCCGAAAAACAAGCATAGCCGCTCACCCCGCCGCAACGCATGAGCTTGCTTCAACTTGCGTCCAGAAAACCCGCACGCTATCGACACACGATTGCGATGAAGTCGCGAACACAAATTCAACTTGAGTTGGTTCTAAGAAGGGAAGACGGAACTAGTCGCCGCTCTCGGCAGAGGCAATCGCCGGAATCCGCCTGAACATCAGCGTGAGCGAGAGCCACAATAGGACGACCGCAGGGCCAGCCACCAGCATCCAGCCGAATAGCGCCTGGCTGGCTAGCCACCCAACTTGCACAGCGGGCCTCAGGAAAACTATGTGCCGCAGCCAGTCGGAAGCCTGTAGATGCGCTGGTCCAAACCCGAACATCCATTTGCCCAGCCGCATGAACGGAATAATAAGAACCAGCTGCAGCGGCATGGCCGCGTAGTTCGCAGCCTGGATGGCCGGCTGATTCAGCCCGAGCAGCAGCGCAAGCGCGGCACAAAGCACCGTCGGAACTCCCACAACCGGAATGCAGCCGATCGCAAACCCAAGCGCAATCGTCAGCGCCAGCCGCCGCGGCGAAATACCCTGCCGCAACCACCTGGTCGCATCAAACTCCACGGATTTTGAGAAAAGGCGCATTGGCAAAGTTACCGCTACTTCCTATTACGATTAAACACACAATTCGGATTTAGTCGTTGCGACTTATGTGCCATATCCGATGAATCTTCTGTGAATGAACCAAAAGCGTAAGCAGACTCGATGTATCGGCCATTTTCGGCCTCGCACGTAAACATCGGCCATTGCGATAAACTTGGACCCGATGCGCGTGTTTGGAATCGACTGCGGCACTGAGGTCACGGGGTTCGGCGTCGTAGAGCCGGATGAAAGCAGCCGCGAGGCTCGCCTGGTCTGCAAAGCCTTTGGCTGCATCCGGCTCATCAAAACAAAAAGTGCGCCCGAACGTCTGGAACAGGTGTTCAGGGAACTATCTGCCGAGCTGGAGCGCTGGCAGCCCGACGCAGTTGCAATCGAGGAGGTTTTCTACTCAGTGAATGCCAAAACAGCGCTTAAACTTGGACAGGTGCGAGGCGTGGCGTTGCTTGCCGCCGCCTGCAAAGGCCTTCCCGTGGCGGAATATGCGCCGCTCAAAATCAAATCCAGCGTGGTCGGATACGGATTAGCCAAGAAAGAACAGGTTCAGTTCATGGTGGCCCGCCTGCTGGGCCTTGCCGAGCTGCCCCAGCCGGCCGACGCTGCCGACGCACTGGCCATCGCCATTTGCCACATTCATTGCTCCCAGACCCTGGCCGGCCAGGGCGTCGCCAACGGGGGAGCGCGATGAAGTCCACTCTGCTTGCGCTTTTCGCATGTGCAGCAATTGTTGCTCTGCCATGCGCTTCACAGTCTCCCGCACCCCAGGACGGCGTGTTTACCGCCGACTTTACCAATCCCGGCACCTCTCCCTCGCACTGGGTGCTCACACTGCACCGCGATGGAAGCGGACATTTCCATGCCGACGGCGCCAAAGACGGCGAAGCAGCCAAGATGAAGGAAATTGAAGTGTCCGGCGAAGATCGGGACGTTCACCTGAGCAAGGAGTTTGCTGACAAGGTCTTCGCCACCGCCCAGCAGCACAATTGGTTCAACCAGAATTGCGAGAGCCACTACAAGGTAGCTTTTCAGGGTTGGAAGAAGATCAGCTACAGCGGACCCGAAGGGCAGGGAAGCTGTACCTTTAACTACTCCAAGGACAAAGATATACAGACACTTGGTGAGTCGCTCGTTGGCGTGGCTGAAACGCTGCGCGAAGGCGCGCGATTGGAGCTGCTTTTGCAGCACGACCGGCTCGGTCTGGATCGAGAAATGGAGTACATCACCGACAGTGCCAAAGACGGCCGCCTGCGCGAGATTGTAGCCATTCGCGACATCTTGCAGCGCCTGGCCCAGGACGACGAGTTGCTCGAGCGCGTCAGAAAACGGGCACGCAGCCTGTTAGCGCAGAGCGGCAGCTGAAGTCAGGGTTCGGAATCACGGTCCTTCTCAGAGCTGTCATCCCGACAGAGCGCAACGACAAGGGATCTGCGCTTGCTTCAAGATCTCGAATTCAGCGATGAACCAAAATTTGGATAACTGACGGATAGCCGACCACACACCGACAACGGGATCGCAAGCCCAAAGCTCTCCCAACACGCTGTCATCAGAGGAGCGCAGCGACGAAGGATCCGCAATTGCTTCTAAAACTTTATATGCATCAATAATCCAGAATCATCGTTACTTCCGAGTAGACGCCACCATCTTGAATCCCGCACGGATTCAACCTTCTTCAAAAGGCCTGCTATCTGAGCCGTACCCCCGTCCGGTCCGTTATCCGAGATACGCTATCATCCATGTCATGACCACACCATTGATATTTGCCTTCGTCATTGTTATTGGCGCATTGGCTTCGCTCGTGGTCTGGCTTTTTCGACGTGCGGCGCCCAAAGAGAACACTGATAACTGGCCGGTGACTCAAGCGACAATCCAGTCGGTCGGCAAAGTCATTGGCACCGGACGAGGTTCCTACCCGCTTGATGTGGGTGACTTCACTTACGTAGTCAATGATGAGTACTACTCCGGAAGGGCGAAGATATCCCGCTCATTATCTACTGGAGATGGTCAACCAAAAGACTTGGTCAACAAGAAGTTTCAAGTGCGCTACAACCCGCGCAAGCCTGACAAATACGAAGTCCCCGCGACCGATGCAGGGGGTTTTCTTCTGGATCCATATGACGATTTCTTAATGCATGACATCGTCGACACTGGTATGTGGGACAACAACTAACCCGGCCATGTAAGTTCTGCAGAGTTTCCTATATCCCAACTCCGAGACCTGCCGGATACTTTTGATTTCTCGTCCGCTGCGGCACGTGACTTGCACGTCACCAGATTTCGCATTCTGATCCAATGACCACCAACCAGGCACTTACCCCGTACTAATCTTCACTGCGACCGCCAAGCCCGCCGACCAGCTAAAATGGGTCATCTACAATTTCAGGAAACCCGAAACAGGAAACAGCCCGCGTCTCGAAGACTTCGGCTATTTCTCCCATTTATCGTCAGACGAAAAATGTTGCGCGACTTTTACCTTGAAGAATGTGTCGTATATATAGTGGTTTGGGTCCCCTGAGAGCCAAAAAGGGTCGTTTCGGGAGACGGGTCGTTCAGGAAGGCGGAAGACCATGAAGCAGATCGCAAATCTCGAACAAAACCGAAAGAGACATTCAAAGTCCCGCCCCGCAGCCTGGGCGCTGGGGATGGCAATTGCTGCACTGGCGGTTTTTCTTGGTTCGTACGCCGTGCGAGCGGATGACGACGCCGGTTCGGGACCGACGGGCGCAGCGCGCCTGAGCAGCGTCGAAGGCCAGGTGCGCCTCATGCAGGAGGGGCAGGTCATTGCCGATTCTGCACCGGCCAACGCGCCTTTGTTCGCAGGAACCCGCATTGAGACCGGCGACGACGGCAAGGCTGAAGTGCAATTTGACGACGGCAGCATCGCGCGCATCTCGCCCAACAGCGCTCTCACCATCCAGTCCATTGGCGGTGACGGAAGCGCAGGCACCGATATGGTGCTTGAAAATGGCCTTGCCTACTTTGAGCTACCCGGCAATGCGCAAGATGGACAGACGCGCGTGTTTTTCGGCGATAGCATTGCCACCGTGACCGGCTTCACCGTCATGCGCGTTCGCCGCGATACCCCTCCTGATGAACTCGCTGTATTCTCCGGCAACGCGCACGTTGAGCGCGGCAACAACATGCAAGTCGACGTGCGCGGCGGCGAAAGCATCACCCTCGATGCCTCCGATCAAGGCCGCTACAACCTCGCGAACAACATCGAGCCGGACTCATGGGATCAGTGGAATACCGATCGCGATCAGGCTCTTACTGCTGCCGCTTCTGACCAGACCAGCGCAACCAGCAACTACGTCAACAGCGACAACCCCAATCCGCAATGGAGCGATCTCGATGCCAACGGCAACTGGTACGACGTACCCGGACAGGGCTATGTCTGGTCGCCTTTCGTCGCCGCCTCGGCCTCTTGGGACCCGTATGGCTGCGGCCACTGGATGTATACCCCGCGCTTCGGCTACGTTTGGGTTTCGTGCGAAAACTGGGGCTACCTGCCGTACTCCTGCGGCTCGTGGAATTTTTATAACGGCTTTGGCTGGGGCTGGGCTCCCGGTATGGGCGGGTGCACGCCCTGGTGGCGGCGCGGTTCATACGTCGGCTGGAACGTCGGCAATGTTCCCTCCTGGTATCACACCGCTCCGCGTCCGATTCTTCGCAATCCGCGCGGCAGAAATGGTATTCCCATCATCAACGTGAACCACCATGCCGATGGCGGCCCCGGCGATTTACCGCAGCGTGGCAGAAACAATCCCGTGATGATCTCCGGTCGCCAGGTTGAACCCATGCAGCGAATTCCTGAACATAACAGCTACGTCCGTTCCACTTCAGGATTCGTTTATCACCCGACTGGCAGCAATCAGCAGAGCAGAGACGGAGGCGTGGTTGAGCGTGGAAACAACGAAAACAATCCACCCGCGTCGACCAATCGTCCGGTGTATCAACACAATCAAAACGACAACAGCTATGTGCGCCGCGCCAATCCTGGACAGGGCGGCGGCTACGTTCCACCGTCGCAGGGCAACAGCCCGGATCGTAATAACAATCCTGACCGTAATAACAATTCAGATCGCAACAACAACACTCCGGCTCCGATAATCACGCAGCCGGGGCGCATCATCTTGCCGCCAAATCAGAATCGTCAGGACCCTGGCCGCACATACACGCCTCCGCCGCAGCAAAATCCGCCGCAGCCTCGTGGCGAGCAGCCTCGTGGAGAGCAGCCTCGTCAGTACACGCCTCCACCGCAGCAGCAACAGCCGCGTGCTGAACAGCCTCAACCTCGTCAGTACACACCTCCACCTCAACAGCAGCGTCCACCAGAACCGAGCCGGCAGTACACACCGCCTCCAAGCCAGCACAATCCGGGTGGAGGCAATGCAGGCGGCGGTTCATTTGCTCGGCCTTCAGGTCCTCCCGCGGGGGGCGGAGGTGCTCGTGGCGGCGCGCCTTCAGTCGGCGGTCCTGTTCACCATTAATTTCTTGCTGCGGGCAAGTGCTTTATAAACAATTCGAATCACAAAAGGCGCTCGCTATTTCACGGGCGAGCGCCCTTTCTTTCAGGCGGTTTTGATGTGCGGAATAGCAATTCGAGTTACAATCTACTTACCCGGATTTGTATTGTTTGCTTAGGCAGGCTGCACACATAAGGCACTCTTGTTACCAGAATCACTAAATTAAAAAAAGGTCTTATCCGCAGCCCTGTTGAACATTCCCCGCACGAAATCTGCACGATTGGGCCTTGCGTTCTAACGGCAGTTTTACTCTCGCTCTTGTGGCGGAAGAAATCCTGTCGAAGCATCGAATCGTGGGTTAACCAAAATCGCCTTTGACTAGGTGCCCGGAGGTGTTATGCCCGGACGCGAACGACGTCGGCGTGTGCTCGTCGCAGATGATGAAAAACTCATAGCGGACACACTGACGCAAATTTTAAATTCAAATGGATTTGTTGCGGAAGCTGCTTACAGCGGTGAGCAGGCGGTGGAGAAGGCTTCGTTCCTGCATCCCGACCTTTTAATAGCCGATGTGTTCATGGGCGGAATGAACGGTGTCGAATCTGCCGTATTAATAAAAAAAATTCTTCCGCAATGCGAGGTCATTCTCTGTTCCGGGCAGATCGCTTCTGAAGATCTGGTGCGCAAGGCCACGGAGCAGGGTTATCGGTTTGATCTCCTCCTCAAACCCGTGCATCCCCAGGTCCTGCTGGATCGATTGAATTGGATGGGTCGTGCTGATGGCGCCGCCTGAAATTTAAAAACCTCCGGCGCCCATATGGGTTTGGCCGGAGGTTATTGGCGATCTTCCAAAATCTATTTGAAGAGTAATGGAGCAAACACGTAGAGGCTTCTGCGCCACGTCTGCCATTCGTGTGAAGTGCCGGGAGAAATGTAGACGTAGCTGTTGGTGATTCCAGCTGCGACTAATTGCTCCTGGTGTTTCTTCAGCGCTTCAGGGTTCTCAAGCGGCGGCTCTGTGCCGCATGAAAAGAAGAAAACTTTCACCTTCTTGTTGAACTCCGCGGGATCAGCCATTGCGCCGCCGTAGATCGTTTTCAAATCCAGCGTGGCCGGCATCGGCGGCGGCGCAGCCATCGGTATGGGACTTCCGGGGCCGCCTGCTCCAAATCCAGCAGCGGTGCCGCCGCTGAACAAGCCAATGTAGGCAAACTTGTCCAGGTTCGACATGGTCACCGACGCCGTCATAAAGCCGCCCATCGAAAGCCCGGCCATGGCGCGATGATCCTTGTCAGAAAGCGTGCGGAAATTGCTGTCCACCCACGGAATCAGGTCGTTGATCATCAGCTTGCCGTAAGCCCCGCCACCGGGAGCAAAGCCGATCATTCCCGGCCTGCGCGCAGGAGCCGCCCCTGGCGCAGCAGCCGCGCCCGGTGCGGCGCCTGCCGGAGGACCACCAGGAGGCGGACCACCCGCATTGCCAACCGCGCTGGTCTCCATCACCACGATCATCGGCTTCACCTTGCCTTCGGCCAGCAGGTTGTCGAGGATCACGTTGGTCCGTCCCATCTCAATCCACACGCGCTCATCTTCGCCGCCGCCGTGCTGCAGATAGAACACCGGATAACGCGTCGCAGTGTCCTTGTCGTACCCCGGCGGAGTGTAGATGAAGATATGCCGCCACGCGCCGGCAGTCTTCGAATAATAATTCTTGATCAGCACGTTGCCGTGCGGGACGTCTTTCAGGTCATAGAAATCCACGCCAGGCTCGGGCACTTCATACCCGTTGCACATGTGACCGTAGCCGATGAATGCGTTGGTGCCCGGATCGAGAACAATGGCGCCGTCCACAACCATCCAGTAGTTGTGATAGCCGGGTGCCTGCGGCGCGCTCGTGTAGGTCCACACGCCATCCTCGCCCTTCACCATGTCAAACGCAACGTTCGCCAGGGCTACCTGTACCTTCTTTGCGTCGGGCGCCTTAAAGTGAAAGGTCACGCGCGAGTCAGCTTCGATTCGAGGAAACTCGACGCGCGGAAAATTGTAGGGCGAGGGGTGAGCCGCAAACGCCGGCGCAGAATCAGAGCGCAGCGGAGCAGGCACCAGCTCACGCCGGCCCTTGTTGGCCTGAGCTGAACAGGTCGCGGCCGCAAACGCGGTTGCGCACAATGCAAAACACAAAGCTCGTTTCATAAGCTGTACATCTCCCGGTTTGATCTGACAATTATGTTCCGCCACAGCCGAAATCGTGGGCTTGTTGAAATTCAAATCCAATGCGAAGGAGTGCTGCTTCCATTGACGTCAACGAAACATGCGAAGTTTCAGGCAGACGCAGTAGAAAGAGCCAGACGTGGATTTGTCAACGAATTGGGAAGGGCAGAGGAGCCAGCAACTGGCTAAAAGCCCAGCGTGACGCCCTTTTCGCCAATGACCGTGAAGCAGTCAAGCAGGTGTGTCAGCCCAAGCAGCTCACGAACCCGCTTGCCCAGGTGGAGAAGCTCAAGGCTGCAGCCCTTTGTCTTGGCAGACACCATCAGGCGCACCAGGGTGCCCAACCCCATACTGTCCATGTGCGCTACATCGGCCAGATCGAGAATGATGCGCCGATGAGTAGGGATGAGCTGGCAGATGCGATTGTAGAAGTTGCCGGATACGTTGGAGACAAGGCGGCCGTGCAAGTGGACAATAGCCACTTCGCCCTTCTCTTCGATAGAAATATTCAGCGTGCAGACAGCTGCCGGTTCAGTCATTCAAGCTTTCCTGGTGACGGGAGACCTTGGGGAATCGGGGACGGTCTGCTGCGATCTTCTCACGATCCAAAGCAAATAGGAAAGAGAGAATCCCCTCGCGAAATCAGAGCAATCCTTCTTTTCCATGGACAGTCAGTTGGATCGGGCCTATATTTTTTGACGGTCCCCCGACTTCCCATTGGGAAGATTCCAAGCAAGAGGTGTCGTCATGGCAAGTTTCCTGGTGCAGGTTTCCTATACCCCTGAAGCGCTGAGCGCACTGATCGCAAAACCGCAAAATCGAATGGCCGTCGTCAAAAAATCGGTTGAGAATCTCGGCGGTACATTCACTGGTTCGTGGATGTCGTTCGGTGATTACGATCTGGTGATGCTGCTTGAAATGCCGAACAACGTAAGTGCCGCGGCGCTGGCAATCGCTGCTGCCGCCGGCGGATCGCTCAAGGCCATCAAGACCACTCCGCTGCTCACGATTGACCAGGCAATGTCGGCTTTGAAAAAGGCCGGCAAGTCCGGCTACACACCAGTAGTCAAGAAGTAATTCCAACTCTCTGCAGAAACGCCGCATATCAAGAGGCCCCGTTCGTTGCGGGGCCTCTTGATTTGTTCAAAACCCCTCTTTGAACTGCTTTGAAAGGGCACGGCTTCAGCCGTGCCGCAATGCCGTCAATGAGATCGAGGGCTTTGCCCCTGAGGGACATCCCTGCTCATTCAGCAGCAGTTGCAACAGCCCCGCGCCGCTCCCGGCCGCTCAGCAAATAAATAGCGGCGCGCAACTCAAGCAGCGGATCGGCTGAAGGCTCAATGCCGTCCACGCGCGGAATTGGATCGAAAATAATGTGCTGCTGTTGCGCCAGCGAGTCGGCGACCACCGCATTCAGCTCCAGCGTACCCAGTTCAATTAGCTCGCGCGATTCAGGCCAATGCATGGTCGCGTTATCCGTCTCATCGCCCGCGGCGGCAATCTGTACAAGAATCTTGAACCGCACCGGCCCCTTGCCAACCCGAGCCGCAATCTCGTCAAAGTGATAATTAGCCGGCAGCGCGGCCACCTGCGCATCGCTAAGGAAATCGTTTCCCAACTCCGGCACAATCCGATAACGCCCAAAGCGAGACGCGCCAGCTGCATTGGTAAACTTGAACGCCGTCACGCCAAAGTATGTGTCGCGCGCCAGGCTTGTTGGAAACGGCTTGGGTGTCTGTACAAACTTGAGCGCCGCCGGATGCGCGCCGAGAAATTTTTCAATCGGCTTCGGCGACGGCACGTCGGGTCCACTGGCTGCCGCCGCGCGCAGAAAATCTAAGAATTCATATCCATCGCGCGCCGGAAATCCATCCGTGGAGTGAGAAACAATGTCCGTGTGAACGTGCTCGGCCAGGTTGAACCGGATCGCCATCCCGCGCGGATTTGCGTCAGGCGCATTATCCGGAACCTGCGGCAGCCCGGTGGAATTTGAAAAGCGCACGCTAACCGGCGTCGAAGGCCGCTGCGCATGTGGCGCCCGCGTTAATGCGGTGGCTCCCGCAGCAGGAGTAAAAACGCCGGTAAGCATCAGGCCCTTGGCATGTGCGGGGCGAAAGCCCGGGTGAGCGCCAAAAATCTGGTGAAACTGTTTCAGAAGATCGTTGGCAAGCGCGACAACACGTTCGTCCTGTGGAAGGGGCATGGGGGATCCTCCTGGAGATAGGCAGGGCGCAAAAGGAAAATCCTGCGCGCCTGCTGCAAGCCGTACGGCCGTGCTTTTGATGATAACGGGCTTGGCCGGTCGCTACATTAATCGCCGGCGAATCAAATCGAGCGCCTGCTGCGATGCGAATTCGCGAATGCGCTGGCGATCGCCGCGGAAAGTCCGATCCATCACGTCCGTCCGGTTCGAATCAGACAGCGCAATATAAACTAGGCCCACCGGCTTGCTTTCTGTTGCGCCCGTCGGCCCGGCGATGCCGGTAATGCCCAGGCCCAGCGTGGCGCCTGTGCGAATGCGAATGCCATTAGCCAATGCTTCCGCCACTTCTGCCGAGACGGCTCCGTGCCGCGCAATCAAGTCGGCAGACACGCCGGCAAAAGCCGCTTTCAGCGGGTCAGAGTAAACCACCGCTCCGCCAACAAAGGCGCGCGAGCTGCCCGGCACTGAGGTGATGCGCTGCGCAATCATGCCGCCGGTACAGCTTTCCGCCACCGCCAGCGTCGACTGCCGCAAGCCCAGATAGTACAGAACAATCTGCTCAAGCGATTCGCCGGTCGAAGAGTAGAGCCAGTCTTCGAGCGTCTCTTCCAGCCGCCCCGCAAGCTCGTCCACGCGCTGGCGTGCCAGTTCAGGATTCGACTTTGAACAAAGCAACGTGAGCTGAATGTCGCCCGCGTGCGCAAGGATAGTGGTCTCCACATCGGGATAGGTCGTGTAGATGGGCGACAGCATCTTGTCGGCTTGCGACTCAGGAATCATGGCCGCGCGCAGAGTGCGCTTGGCAATGTGGCGCATTGGCACATTGTCCCGCAGGCGCGGCATGCACTCCGTATCGAACAGTGGCTTGCACTCGTTCGGTGGACCGGGAATGAGCATGAGCAGCTTGCGGTATCCCTCAAAGATCACGTCGAGCCACTGACCGGGAGCGCTGCCGTTGGCATTCGGCAGCACCGTTGCGCCCTCAAGCACGTCAGCCTGTTTTAGATTGTTTTGCGGCATGGTAATCCGCCAAGTGGCGGCGCGCGCGTGAAGAGCAGCCACCTGCGACGCATCGCGGCGCAGCTTAATTGAGAGCGCTTCAGCAACAGCTTCGCGTGTTAGATCGTCTTGCGTGGGGCCAAGGCCGCCCATCAGGACTAGCAGGTCAACGCGCGCGAGGGCGGTGCGAATGGAGCTGACAAGGTCTTTCTGTCGGTCGCCAACAATCGTTTTAAAGTTGACGGTGACGCCGATCTCGTTGAGCTTTTCAGTCAGATAGAGTGAATTCGTGTCTTGCCGCCAGGGCGTAAGCATTTCAGAACCGACGGCGATGATTTCAGCTTTCATAAAAACGAGCTCCAGCTTTCAGCTCCCGGCTGTTGCGCCGCGGTCGCCGGGATAGATGTATCGGAGTCGCCATGTCGCGACGAGCGCAACTGCGATGCGAGTCGCAAGCCAAACCGTCAACCAATTTGCTGGGAAGTTCATCGGAGCGGTGTTCTGTATCAGCTGGCTGTTGTTGAAGGGTACGGGCTTTAGCCCGTACATCAAAGCCTTCAAATCGATGGGGCTTTGGCCCCTGAGGGAATGCGATTTTCGCATCCCAACAAAACCTTCGAGTTCCCCGCAGCCAGTTCAGCCCCTGAAACACCCTCCGCCCGTTAACCTTCGCAGCTTCTTAGGACAGGCTCATTCCTTCTACACCCAAGTCCACATCATAAACGGCTTCGTTGGTGGCCAGAACTGCTGTACCAAGGGGCGAGAACGCAACGCCAATCAGGTTAAAGCCGGAAAGCGCCAGCGATGCTTCTCCATCAGGCGTAATGCGCACCAGTCCGCGCCGCCCTTTCAGGCTTGCGGCCACATACACGTCGCCTTCTTTTGAGAGCGCAAGCCCCTGCGGCCGCCCCAGCCCGCGAAACCATGCGCGCACATCACCGTTTGGCTCAATGGCCCAGATCGCTTCGTTCGACGAGAGCGAGGGTGCTGTCACGTAAAGCATTCCGGTGTTGCTCATCGCCAAGTGATAAGCAGATACGCTCGGTTCCAGTGTGGCGTGCACAAAAATCTGCCGCTGCGGGTTGATCTTGAAAATGGTCCCGCTGCGGTCGCCAACAAACAGGTTGCCCTCTCCATCGAAAGCCGCGCCGGTGGCCACGCCCATGCCTTCCGCATAAACGGTAGACTCGCCGGCCTGATCGACCCGATAAACATTGCCTTCCGCCCGCGAAGTCACAAAAAGGTCGTCTTCCGGCGAAATAGCAAGCCCGGTGGCATTCAGAATTCCTGAAACAAATGGAGTGCCGTGCCCGCCTGGACTCACCCGCACCACGGAAACAGGCATCTCTTTGCCGCGCTGGCCTGAGATGGTGGCGTAGATCATGCCGGATCGGCTTACAGCGGGGCTGGTCACCGGGTGGAGGCCATCAGAAAGCTGGCGCGCAACCCGCAGCGGAACCGTGTTGCTCACCCCGGATGGGTTACGCACTTCAATCATTCCAGTGCTGGCTTGATCGGGAATCGAAATAGCCAGCCGCGTTGGGCGGCTCATCAGCACCCGTGCCGGAAGTCCATCCACGAGTACAGCAGGCGGGCCATAGTCGTCGGGTCCAAGCTGCGCGCCGTGCAGTTCGATTTCGCCATGCGGCAGTGCTGCGGCCGGCGAAATGTCGTCAATGTGAGGCTCCAGTACCGCCTTCGATCCGGATTGTGCAGAATTTCGGGCCATCTTGAGAGATCAGAACCAAATGCGCAGTAACGCCGCTATACCCCAAGCATACAGCCCGGCGGCGACATCATCGAATACGATGCCCCAGCCCTCCGGGAGGTTTTCAAGTTGGCGCACCGGCGGCGGCTTGGTCATGTCGAACAGTCGGAAAAGGACCAGGCAGATAAGCATGTGCCGCCATTCAATCGGACAGCCAAGTAGAGCGATCCACTGCCCGGACACCTCGTCGACGACCACAAACTGTGGGTCTTTGCGACCGCTCTCGCGCGCGGCGATGGTGGCTGCCGGCACTCCAATGGCGATAGAGATTGCAATTCCCGCCAGAAGCGCGATGAACAACGTTTGCGGTGCGGGATGAATGCCCCATGCAAAAGCGGCCCACAGCAACATAGCGGCCACGGATCCCCAGGTACCGGGGCCCGGCTTGCCATATCCAGCGCCGAAGAACGTGGCGATGGCGAATGCCCAGGCGGTCTTGTTTTCCGATGGGGTCGCGGTAGGTATGTCAGTCTTCATCCATGTCACCGCCGCTTCCACCGGTGCGTCCGCGGCCTGCGCCACCCAGGTCTTCCAGTACTTCAGGGTCGAGCACCGGCGAGCTGATCTTGTAAACGCCCATCGCCCACTTGCCAAGGTCGATCTTGCGGCAACGATCGCTACAGAAAGGGAAGTCTTCGTCTGTGAATTGCACCAGCATTCCGCAGGTGGGGCACTTGTGAAGCTTGGCGGATTTTTTCTTCGCAGCCATATCAATAAAACCGTCAGGAAATATGTTATCGCGTCGCGTTTAGCCCTGCGCGACAGATGAAATTGCAGATAATTACCCACCCTCGCGGCACAATCTAAATGGGGACCGAAATCCCCTTGTCTCCCGCAAACATCCGCGAGCCAAGGCCACACAATGCTTAAACAGCCCGAAAGGCGCAAAACGGCGCAAAATCGCCTGTGAAACTGTGAAATCCCTCGAAGCCACTCAATATAAGCAAGTTATTGTCGCAGGGTAGGCGCCGTCACAGTTTCTGTGAAACTGTGAAAACTCCATGATCAGCAAGCCCCAATGATGCGCGCCACCAAGTCATAATCATGCGCTTCAGTAATTTCGGCGCGGTAAAAACGTCCCGCTTCCAATGTCTCCAGTTCGCCGAAGTCGTTGATGTAAACCTTGCCGTCAATCTCCGGCGCGTGGAACTGCGTTCGCCCTTCCCAAAGCATCGAGGTCTCCTCCGATTCGCCTTCAGCGAGCACCATCACCTCGCGGCCCACCCACTCCTGCTTGGCACGCTTTGAAATGGATTGCTGCAGCCTCATGATGCGGCGCTTGCGCGCTTCAATCGTTCGCTTCTGCAGCTTGCCTTCATTTGCAAACGCTGCCGAGCCTTCCTCGTCGGAATAAGAGAAGACACCGAGCCAATCGAACCTGGCCTCGCTGATGAACTCCTCCAAAATTTCAACATCACGAACCGACTCGCCGGGGAAGCCGACGATGAAGCTGGTACGCAGCGCGATGCCGGGAATTGTGGCACGCACCTTTTCGATTGTCTTGAGGAAAATGTCGGCGCCTGCACCGCGCTTCATGGTCTTGAGCACAGCAGGCGACGCGTGCTGCAGCGGCACGTCGAGATATTTGCAGATGTTGTCATGCTTGGCGATCGTCTCAAGCAGCTTGCCGGTAATGCGATTCGGGTAAGCGTAGAGGAAGCGCAGCCAGCGCAATCCTTCAATGCGAGCCAGCTCATCGAGCAGCGTGGCCAGGCCATCCTTCAAGCCCAGGTCTTCGCCGTAGCAGGTTGTGTCCTGGCCAATGAGCGTTATTTCTTGCACGCCACGCGCGACAAGCTGCTGCGCCTCAGCCACCACCGATTCAAATCTGCGTGAACGGAATTTGCCGCGCAAGTTGGGAATCACGCAGAACGTGCAAGGGTGATCGCAACCCTCGGCGATCTTGATATAAGCCGACGAACTTGGCGTAGTGAGAAAGCGCGGCGTTGTTTCGTTGTAAAGATACGTGGGCAGCATGTGCGCAGCGCCTTGCCAATCGTCCCGGCTAAAACGCCCTTGCTGCTCGCGATGGTCTCCTTCGGCGCGAAATACTGTCGTCTCATGTTTGTGCGTACCGGAAAGAGATTCCTGACCAGGCCGCATTTGCGCGCCGCTCAGAATATTAAAAAGTCCCGGCGCGGCAGCCGGCGGCGGTGCAATCCCGGCGGCTTCGAGAATCGACTCAAGTTCCCCAGTGCCAACCACCGCATCCACTTCAGGAATGCTCTTGCGAATTTCGTCGCGATAACGCTCCACCAGGCAGCCTGCAACGATCAGTTTCTTGGCGGAGCCCGCGGTCTTGAATCGAGCCATTTCAAGAATTGTGTCGACCGATTCCTGCTTCGCGGTGTCAATAAAGCTGCAGGTGTTCACGACCAGAATGTCGGCCTCTTCGGGATGAGAGGTCAACCGCGCGCCGGCGCGGTCAAGAAGGCCCATCATGACCTCGGAATCGACGAGGTTTTTGGGGCAGCCCAGGGAAATAAAGCCCACGGAAGGGGCTGCGGGAGAGGCGGTTTTGGTCACACTTCTATTGTACAGACGAGTGATCTCCCGAGTCGGCGCACGAATTCACGGGTCCGAATCAAGTTGATTGATTAAAGCCAGCGGGTTGAAGGCACCTATTCTAGCTGCGGGTAAATCGGGAAAACATAGGCGTTTCCAATTCATATGTGCGGGATTAAACTGGACGGCAAACGCGCTGGCGATTCCCCAGAAATCCTTCGCCGCTTGAACCGCAAAATTCGATGGGCTCAAGGTTAGTCGTTGGGAGGTTCCATGTATCCAAAATGGGTACGATTCCATTCAGCTCAGCCAGACAGCAAATTGCTCCTCAAACTGCGTCGAAGGCAGAGCTTGGCAAGAGCAATCTGCTTGCTGGGCATGTGTGCGATGGCAGGCGTTGCGTGGCCCCAACAGCAGGAAAGAGCGAATCCTCCCGCGGTTGCCGGTGACTCTGCTTCACGGGATGTGGTCAAGCCGTCGGCTACAGATCAAGCCCCGAGCGGGCTTACGGGAGGGAACAGTGCCGGGAGCATTGACGCATTGGGCGACGAGCGAAAACGGGAGATTGCCGGACAGAGCTCGAAGTTGCTGCAAATGGCCAAGGACTTGAAGACCGAAATGGATATGACGACGGACAATACGCTTTCCGTCGCCGTATTCCGCAAAGCAGACGCGATCGAAAAGCTTACTCAATATGTGAAAGATCAAAGCAAGCACGCGAACAAAAAGTAAATGGAGGCTGCAATGGCAACGGCAATGCTGGAGAATCATCAGCGATTGGGGCATGAGGTTCTTTTGGATACCGCGCGGACGAGCCAAAACGTCCCGGCGTGTTGCTTCAGGTGGCGGTTCGTTTGCAGTGGCTTGAGTTTAATGTTCCTGTTCACATTGCCGGCTGTTTTGCGTGGCCAGATGCAGGGTCACGATCCGACCTTCACCTCTCCCAATAGTGCAACTGTTTCGCATGAAGGCATGTCCGACACTGCAGGACGCGTCGATCCGGTGGTTGAGGCGCGGAGGCAGCAAATGCAAAGAATCGTGGTAAGACAATCACTGGAAGCGGATTCGGCAAGATTGCTCGAGCTTGCCAAGGAACTCGACGATGAAATCGCTAAGACGCAGCCTGAGATGCTGACTCCGACCGAATTGAAGTGCTATGCGGAGATTGGAAAGCTGGCCCGCAAGATGAAGTCGGATATGAAGAGTTTTCAAAGTGGAGGTGCGACCATCTTACCCTTGGCCGCACCAATTGCGGCTCCCGCCCCAAGCGGTCCTAATGAACGGTGACGGCCTGATCGCCCTGGTACTCTTCGAGCTTTAACCTTGTTTAATAAGTGATCGCCATTCGCTGTCCGCTTAGAATTTCGACTGGCCTCCTGCACTACCCCCGAGTGATAAAATCAATCAGTGCCGGGTCCTACGCGACGTAATCCCGCCAATCCCGCCAGGTCCGGAAGGAAGCAACGGTAACGGGCTAGTACGGGCGCAGTAGGTCACCCGGTACTTTTTTGGCGTCTTTTTTCTATGTTGATTACGTGGCGAACCGGGGTCAGTGGACCCGTGTGTACGCCGCAAGGAGAAATACATTGAGTTTGACCGTTCGTCCTGTGGTGGGCCACCGCGCGAAAATCACCGCGCTTGGGACCTTTGTTCCTCCCGACGTGATTACCAATCAGGATTTGGAAAAGCTGGTGGAGACCAGTGATCAGTGGATCATGGAGCGCACCGGCATTAGGACTCGCCACAAACTCGCGGCCGGCAAGGGTGTAAGCGATATGTGCGCCGAAGCCGTGAAGAAGTGCCTGGCTGCGCGCGGCATTGGAGCCAGCGAAATCGAGCTGATCATTGTAGGCACAGTGACTCCGGACATGATGTTTCCTGCCACGGCCTGCCTGGTACAGGACAAAATCGGCGCAAAAAAGGCCTGGGGCTTTGATGTTTCGGGTGGATGCTCGGGGTTTGTCTTCGCACTCCAGGCTGGCGTAAAGATGGTTGAAAGCGGCGCGCACAAGAAGGTAATTGTTTGCGGAGCAGACGCGAACACGCGCATGACGGACTACACAGATCGCTCTACCTGCGTGCTGTTTGGCGATGGCGGCGGCGCCGTGCTGATTGAACCGGCGGAAGAAGGCGAGATCGGCTTTATTGATTTTGAAAACGAGATCGACGGCTCAGGAGGAGTAAGCCTGAACCTGAAGGGTGGAGGTAGCCTGAACCCCTCAACCCACGAAACAGTCGACAAAAAGTGGCATTACATCTATCAGGACGGCCCCGCGGTCTACAAATTTGCGGTGCGCAAAATGGCTGAGGCGACGGCAAAATTGCTGGAACGCAATGGGCTGACAGGCGCTGACCTTGACTGCTTTATTCCTCACCAGGCGAACAAGCGGATCATCACGGCCACGGCTGACAGGCTGGGCATGGATCCGAACCGAGTCATCATCAATATTGAAAAGTACGGCAACACTTCGGCGGGAACTATTCCGCTAGCCATGGAAACCGCAATCGAGGAAGGCAAGATGAAAAAGGGCGACCTGGTTCTGCTTTCCGCCGTTGGTGCAGGATTTACCGTGGGAGCCACGCTGCTGCGCTGGGAAATTTAAAGAGCAGCAGTCAGCAAATTAGCAAGTCAGCGAGTCAGACCGATGCATTCGGCGGCTCGCTGTCTTATTTTGCGCGTCATTGAATTTCCTGCATTTATGGCCGATGGTGACGTTTATGCAACCTGCTGCGTCTGACTTGATTTGCAGTCAGCAGGGTTTGGCTTATACTGTGACCCACTAACGAGAAGCGGAGGCTGACCATGGAAGTGGAGTTTACCGCCAGGCAAGTGAGAATCTCAAAGGCGTTGCGTGCCTATGCTGAAGAAGGCATGGAGCGAATTGGCCGGATCGTCGGCAAAACCGCGCACTCAAGCATTACATTCAGCGCGCAAAGGCATGAACACATCGTTGAACTAACCGTACAGGGCCGGTCACAGAAAATTGCGGCTACAGGCAAGGCAGTTTCACCGGAAGCGGCGCTGAGGCAGGCGATGGCTCACGCGGAGCATCAGGCCTTACGATTCCGCGACCGCCGAATTGGCGGCAAGCGGCTGCCGAAGGAAGAGAAAATCATGACCGCACCACCCGTATCCAGGCCCAAGTCCAGAGCCACTCCTTCAGCGGACTCACTGGAAGAACGGTCGGCAAGTAAGCCGCGCGCTACAATTCCGGTCCATTCATTTCCGGCCAAGCCTACTGTGGTGGAACCACACATCCTAAAAAATGGCGAAGCAATTGCAATCGGGCCGCTGACCATTGAGGAAGCAGTGAAAGAAGCGGAATTTCGCGATCGCGACCTGCTTATCTTTCGCACCGTCGCTGGAGACACGTATGTGCTGCATCGCAGGCGCGACGGACAAATGGAACTGGTAGAGATCCCTTAGGAAGACCGCCTGGGGCGGATCACTTGAACTAAAGACAATAGGGCCATCCGAGGTGTGCATTTTTTTGCGCGCCTCAGAGTGGCTCTGCGTGATGTGATCACGTGCTCGCAATGGCTCGTTTCGAGCCACACGCGCTGATCCCCTTTGCTTGTATGTGGGAGAAGTCATGGACTTTAGTTATGGCCGATACCCGTTTTTGGGGATGTTGCCAACCCGCTGCGAAGCCTACGATTTGAGAGTATGGCTGGGCATTCTGTTGTATGGCAGGCGGGACCTGAATTGGAACAATCACGAACAGGCGCGGCGGAGATTCTGTCGGAGGCCATGGGCTTGAATCTACCGGAGAATGCGGACACCATCAGACAGCACGAAATTCTGGATGCGTTGCCGGTTCTGATCTTTCTGGAACGGGCAGGCAAGATTGTCTACGCCAACGCCGAAGCCCGCCTCATGCTGGGCATTACCGAAGGCGATTGGGTGCCGCGCGGCGTTGAAGACGTGTTGTGGGGATTATTTCCCGGTACTGCCGAGCCGCAAACCTTGTTAAAGAGCACCGGCACAGGCAGCCCATTCCACGCCACCATGCCCGCGAAAAACGGCAAGCTGATGCCGGTTGAGGGCACCTACTGCATATTGAATACGGAACTCCGCGAAGCTGTCATCGTGGCTCATCCCGGCGGACGCGAACGTGCGCCCAAGTCGCGCCTGATGGAAGACGTGCTCGCCAGCATTCCTGAGGCCGTTGCCATTGAGCACGGCGGCCATATTCTCTATACAAATCCTGAATTTACCCGCATGTTCGGCTACTCATCCGAGGAAGCCAGCGGCGGCAGCCTGAGCCAGCTGATTGTTCCGGAAACGCGCCTGAATGAGCAGTCGATGCTTGAAAAAGCGGTTAACGAGCGCGGCCGCGTATTGATGGAAACTCTGCGCGAAAAAAAAGATGGCGAGTTCGTGGATGTAAGCATGAATTGCGCGCCGCTGCTGGTGGACAAAGCACGCGTGGGCTACGTGTACACCTTCCGCGATATCAGCGATCAAATGCAGACTGAAGTCAAACTGCAGCACGACGCCATGCACGATGTACTGACCGGCTTACCAAACCGCGCCCTCTTCATGGATCGGTTGAATCAGGCATTTTCGCGTCGCGTCCGGCGGCCCGACCAGAGTTGCGGCGTGTTATTTCTCGATCTCGACCGCTTTAAGGAAATTAACGACGTGTTCGGTCACGCCGCGGGCGACGTGGTGCTGGTATCCACGGCTGAGCGATTGGTGAGCGCGCTGCGTCCGCAGGACTCGGCGGCCCGGCTCGGCGGCGACGAATTTGCGGTGCTGGTCGAAGGCATTACGAATGCAGGCGATCTTGAAACTGTGTCCAAACGCGTTCTGGCGGCAATGTCAAAATCGTTCGATGTCTTCGGGCACCAGGTGAATGCGGGCGCCAGTATTGGCGCGGCTCTGGCTGGACCGGAGCATACTTCTTCAGACATGCTCATTCGCGATGCGGATTTTGCCATGTATCGCGCCAAACAGGCAGGCGGCGGACGCTACGAAATCTTTGACAAGCACCTTGAAATAACGATCACCAACCAGCAGGAGCGAGAGCGCGAATTGCGTTATAGGCTTGAAAAGCGCCTGCTTGAATTTCGCTATCAGCCTATTTTCAGATTGCAGAGCAGAACGGTGCTTGGCTTTGAATGCCTGCTTCGCTGGCGCGGACCGGAGGGTTCTGTAGATCGGTTTGACGATCTGCTGGCGGTGGCCGAAGAGACCGGCCTCTCGATAACGCTGGGACGCGAAACCATTGAAGCGGTGTGCTGGCAGCTTAAGACTTGGCGCAACACTGCGCCGCAAGCGGACATCTTGTTGAGCGTCAACTTGACGCAGCGGCAGTTCTACAACCCCGACATGCCTTTGCAACTGCAGCGGACAATTGCCGCCAGCGGCGCCGATCCGTCGCGTTTGCTGTTTGAAGTTCCCGAGTATGCGGCCAATGAAAACCCGGATGCAGCCGTGCCGATTTTGCAGCGCATGCTGGATTGCGGCGTGCACGTGGCGCTCGATGATTTCGGTTCGAGCTTGGCCCCGCTGAATCACCTGGTGCGACTGCCGTTCGACATGATCAAGCTGGATGCCAAGATGACCGTGGCGGCGACCACGGCAGGCAGGCAGCAGGCGGTCCTCGAGTCACTGCTGAAACTTGGCCGTACGCTGGGTGTGCAAGTGGTAGCGCAGGGCATTGAGACCAACGATCAACTTCGCGCACTGATGCGGCTGGGCTGCGATCTTGGGCAGGGCGGTCTGCTTTCAGGCAATCTAGATGCGGTGCGGGCGCTTCAACTGGCGGAAACGGGACAACTGCCAGTGACCCCCGGAGCGTAGTTCAGGCAGCACAAAAGCCGAGTTTCGGTGTAGCATGGGCGCATGAAGTCACTCAAGCCCGCTGCATCGCAGGCCAAGTCGCGAGCAGCGGCCAAAGGCAAGCAAACAGAGAAGAAGCCAGCCAAAGAATTGGTGATTTTGACGGGCATTTCCGGTGCAGGGAAAGCCTCGGCCCTGAAAGCCTTTGAAGACCTTGGCTACCACTGCGTTGACAACTTGCCGCTGGAACTGTTGCTGAACTTTGCCAACTTGGTAAGTAAGTCAGCCGAAGTGAATCAGGCGGCGATCGTAGTTGATGTGCGCGAAGGCCCCACCGTAGACCGTCTCCCGGACATTTTGAAGGGTGTGAAGAAGTTACTGCATACGCGCGTTGTGTTTCTTGACGCGCAGGATGCGGCCCTGGTGCGGCGCTACTCTGAGACGCGGCGCCCCCATCCGCTGGGCAAGTCGGAGACGGTGTGGCGCTCGATCGTTGAAGAGCGGCAGTTGCTCGATCCCATTCGAAACGTTGCAGAAACATTGATTGATACTTCGATCTTCAACGTGCACGAACTGCGCGCCTACATTCAGGATCGATACGGCCGCGAGCAGAAGGTCAACCGATTGCTAGTATCGTGCCTGAGCTTCGGCTTCAAGAACGGTGTGCCGCTGGACGCAGATATGGTGTTCGATGTGCGATTCCTGCCCAACCCGCATTTTGTACCGGAGTTCCGCAAGAAAACAGGTCTCGACAAGAAGGTCGCCGATTACGTGCGCGGCTTTCCGCAGACGGGCGAGTTTCTCGGCAGAGTGACGGACTTAATGTTGTATCTGCTTCCGCACTACGTGAAGGAAGGCAAAAGCTACCTGACCATCGCGTTTGGGTGCACGGGCGGCCAGCACCGCAGCGTAATGATGGCGGAAGAGATGGCTCAGCGGCTCGCCAAGGCCGGGTACCAGGTGAAAGCCCTGCATCGAGATATTGTGAAGTAGCCGATTAGCGCAGCTCAACGCGGCGAATTTTCAGTTCGGTAAACTCGCAAGCCAGCTTCTTAGTTGTTCAGCAATGCTGCGGCCCGTCGTTCGTTCGGTTCGGGCCTTGGGCGCAGTTACTTTGTCGAACACAGAGTCGGCCGTGCCGGTGTTTGCCTTCGGATTCTCCATCAGCCAAAGCGAAGGCACACGCAGTGCGGAGGCTGGCGCGTTCAGGTCGTAGCGGTCGCGCACCATTAATCGCGCTGGCACAAGCCTTGCCCTGGCATCGTTGAAGATGACGTCCACAGGAGAATCCAGCGGTGATTCCAGGACGGCCGCCGCCAGTTCAGGATGCGCGGCTGCGATCTCGAGCGCAAGATTCGCACCTAGCCCATTGCCCACAATCACAATTGAATGCGGATCGATGTGGCGCGTGCCGGTGAGATAGTTGAGCGCCCTGGTTGCGTCCTCTCGCCAGCGAACCTCACTTGGGTGCTCGAACTGGCTTTGGCCGTATCCGCGGTAATCAAACGAGAAAACATTCAGCTCTGCTGCATGAAGGTCACTGAGCGTATTGAGTGTGTCTCCCAGGTTGCCTGTTCGGTCGTGCAGGTACAGTGCTGTGTAACGTGCCGCGCTTGCGGGAATCCACCATCCCTGCAGTTGCGCAACGCCAGTGTCGGTTGAGGCGAATGAAATGGGATCGTAGGCCAGGCCAATATTTGACGGTGTGCGCGCAACCGTTGACGTCGGGTGGTAGAGCAGCTGCCAGCTACCTTGCCAGAACAGCAGGCAAAACACTATCCAGGTAAAAAGCACCGCGGCTGGAACAGTGAGGGCAAGCGCCATGAGCAGCCACCTCGCTGAAACAGTAGCCGGCGCCGACTGCGAACCGGCATTCACCGCGTGCAATTGCTGCGGCCGTGATGCTGTCTTCGATTGAGACTTGCTTCGTGCCATGAACGATGGAGCCCTGCCTGTGTCCCTCTTCTATGCTAACGTCGTGGACCGGCGCAGATACTGGGCGTGCATTTTGCATCTGAAAAGAGAGACAATCTCAAACGGGGTGAGCCGGCTTCGATAACGGCAGGAATTTACTCTCAAGGTGTATATTTGTACGGAATTCGAAAACGTTTTCGTAAAACGGAGAAATCGACCAGATGGCAGCGGAAGCAAATGGAATTGCACGCCCGGCGGACAACGAAATTTATCTGATAACCAGCGGCGATTTGCGGCTCTCGGCAAACCAGGTTTGCTGGCCGGCGCAGCGCGACATGGAAGAAAAACTGACAGCTGCATTCGCACAAAAAGGTTTCAAGCTCATCCGTGCACACCAGTACAACACGGCTGAGAAACACGGGTTTATTTCGTCGCAGCGCATGGGCATGGACGTTTTCATGAACATCCACCCCGAGGCAAAGCTGGTATTCGCCACTGCCGCATGGCAATACAGCCATCATGTGCTGCCGGGATTGCGCAGCCACAAGGGGCCGATTCTGACTGTTGCTAACTGGTCCGGGCAGTGGCCTGGGTTGGTGGGCCTGTTGAATCTGAATGGCTCGTTGACCAAGGCCGGCCGGGCATTCTCGTCCATCTGGAGCAAGGATTTTACAGATTCATTCTTCCTGAATGCGCTCGATGAATGGTTGAAGACGGGAAAGATCACGCACGACCTGAAGCATGTGCGCGATCTGGACGCGAGCAAATTGCCGGCTGAACCTGCAAGACTAGGCGCCGTGCTCGCCGCGGAAATGCGTCATCGCAAGGCGATCATGGGCATTTTCGACGAAGGCTGCATGGGCATGTACAACGCCATCATCGACGATGAGTTGCTGAACCCAGCCGGCATTTTCAAGGAGCGGCTGAGCCAGTCGGCTCTGGTTGCAAAAATGCGCACCGTAACTGACGCTGAAGCGAACGCGGTGTACGGCTGGCTGGCGGCTAAAGGACTGACGTTCCGCTTCGGCAAGGACGATGCAACCGAGCTGACGCTGAACCAGGTGCTCGAGCAGTGCAAAATGTATGTCGCTGCCGTGCGCATTGCGAAGGAATACGGCTGCGACACAATCGGTATTCAATATCAACAGGGATTAAAGGACATGGCGCCCGCATCCGACCTCGCGGAAGGCTTGCTCAACAATGCAGATAGGCCTCCAGTGTTCGCCGAAGGAACGAAAGAAGAATTGTTCGCCGGCGGACCCTTACCGCACTTCAACGAAGTGGACGAATGTGCGGGCACCGATGCGCTGATCACAAATCGCTGCTGGAGGGCGCTGGGGCTCGATCCTTCGACAACGCTTCACGACGTACGCTGGGGTGAGCACTACAAGGGCGATGGTATCGACGCGTTCGTTTGGTTGCTGCAGATATCAGGCGCTGCACCGGCAAATCACTTTGTGGGCGGATACGCAGGCGCAACCAGCGAACGGCAGCCGGCCATGTATTTTCCGCTCGGCGGCGGTTCGCTCAAGGGCGTAGGCAAGCCTGGCGAAATCGTGTGGAGTCGCGTATTTGTCGAGGGCGGTGCGCTACACGTCGACCTGGGGCGCGGGGCGGTCATAAGCCTTCCTGCGGCTGAGACCGAACGCCGTTGGAAAGAATCCACCACGCAATGGCCGATCGTGCATGCGGTGCTGCAGGGCGTGGGGCAGAACCAGCTGATGGCACGGCACAAGGCGAATCACATCAACGTAGCCTATGCTCCGTCAGCAGGTCTCGCCGACAAAGCACTTGCCACCAAGGCCGCAATGTTTGCGGAGTTGGGCGTTAAAGTACATCTCTGCGGCATTACGCAGTAGAGCAAGAACTGCAAGCAACCGCGATTTTCGCTGGCTTACGACTCGGCTTGTTTGACAGTCAGGTCCCTCGGCATCGGGATGATTCCCATCTGCTGATAGATGGGTCTCACTGTTCGGCGCAGCGCCGGAAGCTGTGTGATAAACCAGGCAGCGCCCAGCATAACCAGAGCGCCGTTGATAATCATGGTCCACGAAACTCCCAGGGTATGGGCCATGGTTCCTGCCAGCAGGCTGCCGAACGGCGCCATGCCCATGAACGCCATCGTGTAGTAGCTCATCACGCGGCCGCGCATATCTTCGTTGGTCAGCGTCTGGATAATGGTGTTGCTGGCAGCCATTAGCTGCATCAGTCCCGCGCCCGCCGCCATCACCATAAACATTGATATCCAGAATGAGCGAGAGAAGCCAAAGCCGATCAGCCCAGCGCCAAATACAAGAGCGGCAATGGGAATCACGCGTATAAGGCCGCGCACGCTCTTACGCGCCGCCAGCGAAAGCGCAGAGCTGAGCGCACCCAGTCCCATGGCTCCCATCAGGAAGCCGAGAGTGTGCGCGTCGCCATGCAGCACCTTGGCTGCTTCAATCGGCATCAGCACCACCAGGGGCATTCCCATCAGGCTGATCAAAGCGAACAGAGACAGAATGATGCGGACCGGCACAAATCCAGAAACATACTTCCAGCCTTCGTGCATTTCGTGCCACATCGATGTGGTCTGACGGCGCACCTCCTGTTGAGGGATGCGCATGGCCAGCAGAGAAGCAATCACGGCGATATAGCTGACGCCATCAACGAGGAAACACCAGCCTTCACTGGTTGCTGCAATCAGAATGCCGGCAAGCGACGGCCCCACAAGCCTCGCCACGTTGACCATCGAAGAATTGATCGCGATGGCGTTGCCCAAGTCGGCGCGGTCTTCAACCATCTGCACGGTGAATGCCTGCCGGCCAGGCATGTCGAATGCATTGATGACTCCCTGGCTCACAGACAGAATCAAAAGCAGCGGAATGGTAATGTGTCCCGATAGCGTGAGAGCCGCGAGCGCCAGCGATTGAATCATTGATAGCGCCTGCGTCCACACCAGCACCTGTCGGCGATCAAGGCGGTCAACCCACACGCCCGCGAACGGTGCAAACAAAAAGGTGGGTATCTGGCCCGCAAAACTTACTGTGCCCAGCAGCAGAGCTGATCCGGTCAGACGATAAACCAGCCAGCTTGTAGCGATGCGCGTCATCCATGTGCCAATGAGCGAGATCGTCTGTCCGCCAAAGTAGAGCCGGAAGTTGCGGTGCCGCAGGGCTCGCCAGGAATGCGAAATGCCGCCAAAGACACCGAGTCTGGAAGCGGCCACGTCTTCACTGCCTGGGATGTGCGGATTTTCGCTTTTAGGATCCATCAAAATGGTCTACTGAACAGACGCATCGCTCAGGTTGTTTGGATGCAGCCTGCGCAATTAATCTAGGTCTACTCTAACTGGTCAGACCGGGCGGCGAGAGCAGAGTCTATTCGCTAATCGCGTGATCGTTTTCGATGTCGGCGCCAGACCAGGCTTTCTGCTGCGTCCAAGGCTCCGCCGGGGCGCTCCAAAATGGATCGCTTGGAGGCAGGCCGAGAGGCAACCACGCAGCGGAACAGAGATACAGGCTGCCGGTAGAAATATATTTTTCGCCGATCGACGGCTGATGCCCATCAAATCCAATCGTCAACCAGCCTTTGCTGTCGAATGTGCCTGGGGCGCCGTTCATGCGCGTCATCACAGCTGTCAGCGCACAACGCACCTGCGCGGGATGCACGCCTTCGGGCAATTGCCGGCGCAGAGACATTTCGGCCAGGTGATGAAACGCCCCGTAGCGATATGCCAACGACCGTCCGATGGCCGGGAATGTGCCTTCAGGACTGATGAGCCGTTCTTGAATGGCAGCGTAGCGGGCGGCACGAGCTTCAATTGCGGGACGCAGCGACTCCCAGTGGCCCGACGAGCGAACGCAGTCAAGCACGTTGAGCAGCATCGGCTGAATCACGTAGCTGTTGTAGTAGTCCCAGTGGAATTCTGGCCCGTCGCCGTAAAGACCGTCGCCCTTGTACCACTGCTGATGCTGGCGCAGCGCGTATTCGATGCGCGATTCGTCACACTGCTGTCCGTATTTGGCGAATAGGCCCTCGATGATTGCGGAGAACAGAATCCAGTTGTTCTGGCCGGGCTGTATTTTGCGGGTCGCAACAAGAGAGCGAATTAAATTCTCTTTGCTTGCGCCATCGAGCTTTTCCCACAGCTCGTTAGGAGCGCGCACCACGGCCAGCGCCAGGAAAGCCGCGTCAACAAGTGATTGCTGATTAGTGCCAAAATTAAGCGCGTCAGGCGATTTGGGATCGCAGCCGTACTTGATGGCTAAACGCGCCCACTCGCGATATCGCGCGCGGAGCGCCTCTTCCGCGGGATCATTTCCAGCCGAGCCCTCAAGCCACGGCGCCAGGCCGCAAAGCAGGCGTCCGACAGCTTCAAGATGCGTGCATTCTGCTCGCGACGATTCCTGGCCCTTCGCGCATTCAATCGGCATGGTGGCGCGCAACTGCTGGCGGCTGATTGCCTCAAGCACCGGCTGTGAAACGCGCTCCACAATGGCGAGCCAATGCCTGCGGTCGTCACTGCCGCTGCGGGCCGCTGGTGCAGCCTGGGCTAACTCTACGGAAGTGCCTGCGACCAGTGGCGCCGATGCGAGCAGTGCGCTTTTCAGAAAAGTCCGCCGGGTTGCACCAGACTGCGACATGCGAGGATGCCTTGCTAACGAGGGTTAGCCCATATTGTAGCCGCCGGTTGTTGCCTTTGGGGTTGCCGATTGGGTAACGGTGCGGTGCACAAGTGCGACAGTGCTATCCGTTAGAGTGGGAACTGGGAATGCAAGGCGAAAATGGGCGGAGCGGGCTTGGCAACGGGCGACAATCTTAACGAATTATTGCGGAGCGTGTTTGGATTTTCGGGATTCCGGCCCGGCCAGGAAGAAGTGTGTCGCGCAGCCATCGCAGGGCGCGACCTGCTGCTGGTCATGCCCACCGGCGCAGGAAAAAGCTTGTGCTACCAGCTTCCCGCGATTGCGCGCGGAGGAACAGCGCTGGTCATTTCTCCGCTGATCGCGCTCATGGAAGATCAAGCCGCGAAGCTCGACGCGCTGGGTCTACAGGTGGCCCGTATTCACTCAGGGCTTGACCGCAGCGTAGCTCGACAGGCTTGCGCCGAGTATCTGCAGGAGCGGCTACAGTTTCTTTTTATCGCGCCGGAACGGCTGCGCGTGCCGGGGTTTGTTGAGATGCTGGCCAAGCGCAAACTGGCGCTGATCGCAATTGACGAGGCGCACTGCATTTCGCAATGGGGACACGACTTCAGGCCGGATTACCGCATGCTGGGTGAGCATCTGCCTTTGCTGCGTGGCGAAGGCGATGCCACGCCGGTACTGGCTCTAACGGCAACGGCCACGCCGGAGGTGCAGGCCGACATTGTGTCGCAACTGGGAATGCGCAGGCCGGCAAAATTTATTCATGGATTCAGGCGCAACAACCTGGCCATTGAAGTAGTGGAACTGTCTGTACCGCAGCGCGCAGCCACCATTGCAAATCTGCTGGCGGACGCGGCTCGCAGGCCGGCGATTGTCTACGCGGTCTCGCGCAAACAGTCGGAGATGCTTGCCGAAGAGCTTCGCGGTGGCGCAGGCAAAGCGAGGAAAATTGCGGCGGCCGCCTATCACGCAGGTCTCGATGCGGAGACGCGCGAGCGGGTGCAGAGAGCCTTCCAGGTTGGCGAGCTTGAGGTCGTTGTTGCGACCATCGCGTTCGGTATGGGGATCGACAAAGCTGATATCCGCACAGTGATTCATGCCGGGTTGCCGGCAACGCTCGAAGGCTACTACCAGGAGATTGGACGGGCCGGACGCGATGGCGCGCCGAGCCGCACCTACCTGATGCATTCCTATGCCGACCAGCGCACGCACGATTTTTTTTTAACGCGCGACTACCCGCCGGTGGGGAACCTCGAACGGGTTTTCAAGATGCTGGACGGCGATCCTCGGCCGGTGGATGAACTGCGCACAAATTCGAAACTACTTGAAGAAGAGTTCGATAAGGCGCTGGAAAAATTGGAGATCCACGGTGGCGCTCGTGTGGATTATGAAGATATGGTTACGCGCGGCGGCACCGGTTGGAAGAAGACCTACTCAATCCAGGCGCAGTTCCGCGCCGAGCAAATTGCCAAGGTGCTCAAGTTTACTGAATCGGCCGATTGCCGAATGGCCGCCCTGGTGCGGCACTTTGGCGACGAGGAAGACGCGGGTCGTGGATGCGGCAAGTGCGACGTCTGCGATCCGGCAGGAGCGGAACTCAGGCAGTTTCGGCGAGCGACCCCGGCTGAGCGAGAAATGGTGCAGCGGATCATTGAAGAACTGCGCCCGGTGGACTATCGAGCTACCGGCACTTTGCAGCGAAGCTTGGAAGCAACGCAGAGCCGCGACGAATTCGACGCGCTGCTGAATGCCATGGTGCGTGCCGGTCTTGTCGAAATTGAAGATGCGGAGTTTGAGAAGGACGGAGAGACGATCCGATTCCGCAAGGTTCGTCTGACCGACGCGGGTCTGGAAGTGCGCCGAACCACTCCCCTGGAGCTATTGATCAGCGACGGGATTGTGGGCACGTTCGGCGGCAAGCCACACACGCCGACGCCCAGGAAGAAGAGCGCGCAGTCGAAGTCAGGGAAGAAAACGGCGAGTATTGCAAGGGAGCTATCTACCGCCGATGAGGCATTGGCAGCAAAGCTCCGTGAGTGGCGAGCAGCAGAAGCGAAGCGACTGCGGGTACCCGCTTTCATGGTGATGCACGAGCGCACAGTGAACGCAGTGGCAATCGCGCGTCCGGCAAACCCGAGACAACTGCTTGAGGTGGACGGCATGGGCCCGGCCAAAGTTGAGAAGTTCGGTGCGGCCATTCTGCAGGTTTGCGGCGGCGTTTGATATCGGCCTACTCGGCAGCTTTGGCGGCCAGCGTCTCAATGACCGCAATGTTCTGCAAAAGATCAAGTGGCAGGCTGTGGCGTTCGCGCAGGTAAGCGGGCGCGTTGTAGGAGATCCAAACTGCGCCTTGCTCGTCTTCCCAAACCAGAACCTTGAGTGGCAGATCGATAGCGATGCTGGGGGCCGCGATCATCAGCGGAGTACCGGCTTTGGGGCTGCCGAAAATGAGCAGTTTCGTCGGTCGCATGGCCATTCCCACCTTGGCTGCTTCGCCACTGTGGTCTATAAACGCAAACAGCTCGACGCCCTTGGCTTGAAGAATGGACTGGAACTTTTCAACCGTCTGATCGACGGAGTGGCTGGCGGGGATTGAGACGATTCCGTTGGCGGTTGCATTCGTCAAGGTAAACGCTCCTGCAGAAGTGCCGAAAGGACGAATACCCCGCATGGAACAGCTATTGCGGGGTATCGGAAATTCATGCGGTTTTGAGCGATCGGGCTAAGCCACGCGCTCGATGACAACAGATTCGAGCACCACAGGCTTGTGCGGCTTGTCCTGGCTGTTGCGGGGAACGAGCGAAATCTTGGTTACAACATCCTGACCTTCGATGACTTCGCCAAAGATGGTGTGGTTGCCCGTGAGCCATGGTGTGGCCGCAACAGTGATGAAGAACTGGCAACCGTTGGTGCCGGGTCCGCTGTTTGCCATGGCCAACTTACCGGCCTTGTCGAAGCGATGCGGAGAACCCTTGGTTTCATCCCCGAAACGATAGCCGGGTCCGCCCATTCCTGTGCCCGTGGGGTCACCGCCCTGGATCATGAAGTCAGGAATCACGCGATGAAAAATGGTGCCGTTGAAAAGCTTGTCGGTTGACTTGGCGCGCGTCGTGGGGTGAACCCACTCCTTCGTTCCTTCAGCCAGCTCTACGAAATTCTTCACGGTGATAGGTGCGTCAACCTCGAAGAGGCGAACGGTGATGTTGCCTTCTGAGGTGTGGAAGACGGCGTAAGTTCCGGGTGCAAGTGCCATGTGAAACTCCTTGGTTAAATTAGCTGCCGGACAAAACGCCCAGGCGTCCGGTTGAAATGGGGATTATTGTTGAGGCGCTGCTTGCGATGCCGGTGGCGCGGGCGGCACGGGCTGGCCTTCAGGTACGATCGTGACTTTCTTCAACACGACAGGATCGCGCGGCTTGTCGTCGGAGTCGCGTGGCACGCGTGCAATCGCTTTCACAACCGTCACGCTGGCGTCATCGCATTGCCCAAACAGCGAGTAGTGGCCGTTGAGGCTGTCGTATGCCGACTCAGTAATAAAGAACTGGCTGCCATTCGTATTCGGTCCGGAGTTGGCCATGGCCATGCGGCCGGGGCGGTCGAACGTCAGGTTGGGGTCTGTTTCGTCATCGAACGCGTAACCGGGATCGCCCATGCCGGTGCCGGTCGGATCGCCGCCCTGGATCATGAAATCGGGAATCACGCGATGAAAGATGGTGCCATCGTAAAGCGGTTTGTGATGCTGCACCTTTTTGCTGGTCGGATCGGTCCAATCCTTTGTGCCGGTAGCCAGGCCAATAAAGTTAGCTACCGTGTTCGGCGCCTGCTTCTGGAAGAACTGGCACGTAATGCGGCCCATTGAAGTATCGATGACCACTGTGGGGCCGTTCGGCACGATGTTGATTGGCACGTTGGCCGTTGGTGCGTCCGGCAGGTCCTGCTGCGTGCTCGCCGGAGCAGCCGGAGTGGCGGGCGCAGTTGATTGCTGGGCGAGCGCCAGAGACGGCGCAAAGGCCAGCGACATTGCGGCGAAAGCTGGGACAATAAGCGATGCCTTGATTCTCATGTCGAATCTGAGAGTAAATCATTCAGCAGGCCGGGTGCCAGCATCCGGCAATGAGCCGGCATTCTGAGCCCTGCAGCCAGCACCGGCGAGACCAGCATTTATCGTTATGTAGTGAGGATTTTTTGAGATGCGATTAATATGCCGGTGCTCATTAGCGCTCCTGGCGGGGTCGATTTTTGTTGCCATGCCTTCAGTTCAGGTTTTTGCGCAGAGCGATAAGCCGGCGCCAACAGCAGACAAGGCTCCCGAAAAGAATGCCGCCACAGAAAAGCCGGCGATGCCTCCATTGCCCGCGGAAGCGCATGTGCAGCAAACTATGACACTCGACGGCAAGCCGTTGAAGTACACCGTGACGGTAGGCGCATTGCCCGCGCGCGACAAAGACGGCAAAGTGGCCGGCCAGGTCGTATTCACCGCTTACACGGTCGAAGGAGAAAACCGGCCGGTAACTTTTGCACTCAACGGCGGTCCCGGTGCCGCAAGCGTGTTTCTGAACCTTGCCGCCATCGGCCCCAAGCATCTGCAGGTAGGCAACGAAGGCGACAGCCCGTCCGATCCCACCACACTTAAAGACAATCCCGGCACATGGCTGGATTTTACTGACCTCGTGTTCATCGATCCGATTGGTACGGGCTTCAGCCGCACTGACGTTCCTGAGGATCAGGCAAAGAAACTTTTCTATTCCACGGAACCGGATATCGAGTATCTATCGCGCGTTATCTATGACTGGCTGGTAAAGAATGACCGGCTGAGCTCGCGCAAGTATTTCGTTGGCGAGAGCTACGGAGGATTTCGCGGCCCGCGCATTACCTACTACCTGCAGTCGGAACTGGGCGTAGCGATGAACGGCGTAGTGTTGGTGTCGCCGTATCTCAACCCGACCGCAGAGAGCAATGGCGACTTGTCGCCGCTGCCGTGGATGATGACGCTGCCGCCGATTACCGCTGCCCACCTTGAGCGCGAAAAGAAGTTGACGGCACAAGCCATGGCGGACGTAATTGCCTACACTGAGGGCGAGTATGCAACCACGCTCATCAAAGGGAATGCCGACAAGGATGCGCAGCAGAGGATGATTACGCGCGTAACGGAGATGACCGGGCTCGATCCTGAGTTTGTGAAAGTGTCAGGCGGGCGCATTGATACGCAGGCGTATCTGCGCGAGGTGTGGCGCGAAAAAGAAAAGCTCGGTTCTGTGTATGACTCGAACGTAACGTCGTTCGATCCGTTTCCATTTGCAGCCGAGCAGCGCGCCAACGATCCTCTGCTGGCCAGCATGATTGCGCCATTGACCACGGCCATGGTGGATTTTGTGACGCGCACCGTTGGCTGGAAAGTAGACGCCCGCTACAACGCGCTCTCCTATGACGTAAACCGTCTGTGGGATCGCGGAGAGAATCTGCGCAAAGGATCGGTACCAGAGCTGCGGCAGGCTGTTGCCGCCGATCCAAAATTGCGCGTGCTGATTGTGCACGGTTGGAACGATCTTTCATGCCCCTTCATGGGCTCCATTCTCACGGTGAACCAGATGCCGATCATGGGCGATCCGTCGCGCGTAGCGGTGCGCGAGTATCCCGGCGGCCATATGTTCTACACGCGGGAATCAGGCCGCCTGGATTTACGCAAGGACGTGATGGAGATGTACGCAAAGCATTGAGAATAGGCGGACAGCTGAGTGGCTGACAGAATCAGACGCCGAACTGGCGCAGATGATGGTCGAGATGCTTGTACATCAAAATTGCCCACTCGGCGGGATTCAGCGGGCCGAAGAAGCTGTGGGCGCGAGTGGTACAGCCATCGGGACCTGCTTTCACGAACCTGTCGATCATGGTGCATAGGCGCACCCGCTCCGCTTCCATGTTCGGCTCGGTGTGAACAATAAGATCCGGCGCGGTGGGTGAGTTGCGGCGAAGCGGCTTGTCGTCCTTCAACACCATAGGCTTAATCACGCGACCCATGATGCGCACGAACAATCCGGCGCGCGGCGGAATTCTTTCCCCAAGCGCCCACTCGAGGCTTGCCGAACAGTGCGCCATTGCCTGAGCCGGCGTCATGGAGCCCCACACGCGCTCGCTCCCAGGGCGCAACTGCGCCACACGCGCTTTCAGTTCGTCCGCTCGGCCTGCTTCAAATAAATTTTTCATCCGCAGATTGTTCTCCGTGTCCGATTCCCAGGGTCTGGAAATGATTGGGGCCATTAATAAAATTCTTTTATAAGGATGTATAAATCAAGAGGTCAACTAAGGGGCAATAGGGCGGCAGTTGGGGAATGAGGGTTTGCCCCGCTCTGAATAGTCAGGGCAGGGACTCGGTTGAAGCGATCCAGTCAGACCAATCGGAGGAAGCGGCTTGGGCTCAGGCCGGCGCCGGGGAACACCACATCCAGATTGTTGGCGCCGAGCGATTGCGAAACTACCTCGCCAAGCACTTGCCGATAATCGGTCGTCAGCACAAGGTCGCGGCCTTCGTTTAATTGGTCGTTGTCCAGGCCGGGCCAGCGGCCGTAAACCTTGCCGCCTTTCACATTGCCGCCCAGCACGAACATCGCATTGGCGTGGCCGTGATCCGTACCGCCGGTGCCGTTTTCGCGTGCTGTGCGGCCAAACTCCGACATCGTCACCAGAGTGATGTCTCCAGCGTCGTCGCCCATATCGCGCCAGAAAGCTGCAATGCTGGCGGAGAAATCAGTCAACCGATTGGCGAGCTGGCCATTCACGCTGCCCTGGTTCTGATGCGTGTCCCATCCGTTTACGTCAGTAAACGCAACCTCGACGCCGAGATTTGCCTTGAGCAATTGCGCAATCTGCTTCATTGAGTTGCCGAACTCTGAAGTGGGATAGTTCGCATTGGCTGCGGGTGCGTATAGCGCGGGATTGGCGGCGCGAAGCATTTTGACCGCGTCGAATGTTTCATCGCCGGCCGGATGCAGAATGCGGTCGCCGCTGTCGGCATACATTGCCTCGAACGCGCTGGCCACGGGGGAGGGCGTTGCACCGCGCCCCGCAACCGTAAATCCGTTCACATTGTTGAGAGCAATCGCTGGAATCTTCCCGGCAAGCGTGCGCGGCACATCCGGGCCGAGCGCCAGGGCGCGAAAGGCCGTGTGCTGCTCGCAGGTTCCGGCGCAGCGATGACGCAGGTCTTCGGCCTGCAGTGCGCGATTCAGCCATCCATCCTGCGTGCTCTTCACGCCGGGCGTGCCAGACTCCATGTAATCCTGCGCGTCAAAGTGCGAGCGTGTCGTATCAGGCGAGCCGGCGGCATGCACAATGGCGAGATGCCCCTGGTCGTACAGTGGCTTGAACGACGCCAGCGAAGGATGCAGTCCGAAGAAGCCATCCAGATCGACGACCTGGTTCTGCGGAATGGCGATCGAGGGCCTCATCGAGTAGTAATTCTTTTCTTGGTAAGGCACCACGATATTGAGACCGTCGGCGGCTCCGCGCTGGAAGACCACGACAAGACGGCGTCGCGAAGTCGCCGGCTCAGCCATGACAGAGCGGACAAGAAAACTCGGAATCGCTGCCGTGCCCGCGATGGCGAGCGCGCCATTGTGGAGAAAGAATCGCCGGTTCATCTGCATTGGTCACCTCAAATTTTGTTAGCGGCGCTGGAACTCCGGAGAACCGATCAGCAATCCTGCCAGCACTTGATCTTCGCGTTCAAGAAAATTAGGAGCGCGGTTGGGGCGCATTGGCGCCGACACTGGAGTGGCAGCGTTCTGCGACGATTGCGCAGCGAACTGCTGCAGAGCAGCCGTGCGCGTCGTGTCGCTTACTCCGCCGGGAATCAGCAGCGATTCGAGACGCGTCTCTTCCGCTTCTGGCGATGGATCGCTTGAAGCTTCTCCCGTCTGGGCGTTCTGGCCGGGGAACGGGGACCATCCCATCGTAATGCCGGGCAGGCGTCCTGCAGCCAGGTTCAGCGCAAAGTTCATGCGGTCGACCAACGCGCCGGTGCTCACCCAGTCCGCCGCATCCCATTTATAGCCGGTGGGCGGAATGGCTCCGTAAGTCGGCATGCCCATTTGGCGTAGATTGTTTTCAATCGGACGCAGGTTGTCGATATTCGCGTTTGAAGCGCGTGCCGCCGAGACTACGAACTCAAGCGGGGTCTTCACTTTGGCGCGATAAGTTGAAGTAGACCAGAACTCCGGCGAGTGGAACAGCGTCTTGAGAACGGCTGTCACGTCACCCTCGCTCGACAGGTATGTCTTGGCCATGCGATCCACCAGGCTTTGCGGCGGGTCATCTGCAACAAAGCGAATGGACAGCTTGCGGCTGATGAACTGCGCTGTAGCGGGCCGCATGGCAAGCATGTGCAGCAGTTCGCGGCCTTCCTTCTCGCCGCTGTCTTTGAACTTCTGGTCCATCACTTTCTTTGTGCCGGGCTCGTGCCGATTCGGGTTGAACGTAAATTCCGCGTCGTTAAGCGGGCGGTCAACGGTCCAGCCGGTGAGCACGCGCGCCGCCTGTACGACATCGGTCTGGGTGTAGCCGCCGTTCACTCCCACTGTGTGAAGCTCCATGAGTTCGCGCGCGTAGTTTTCGTTCAAACCTTCGCGGACCTTCTTCTTTTGCGGATCTAGACCACGAGCCATCGCCTGCTCCGCGCGTTGCGCAGCTATTGAATCGGGGCCGATACTCTGCGCGTTGTCGAGGTAAACCAGCATAGCCGGGCTGTGGGCAACTGCTTCAAGCAGGTCTTCAAATTTGCCAAGCGCACGCGGACGAATGGTGTCGCGCTCGTAGCTGACCAGTAAGTAAGGCATCTGTTCGTTCTTGCGCAGGTACACGTTGAAGTGGTTGAGCCAAAAGTCGGTCATCACTTCCTGCAACTGCGCATTGGAGTAAATGTCGTGTGTCAGTCGCGCAGCGATCAGTTCCTCGGCAACCAGCCGCTCCGGATTTTCAAGCGCGCCGACTGTTTGCTTCTGCCCCTGGCTCAGGTTAGCCTCCAGAGCCTGGCGCTGAATCGGCTTGAGAGATTTGATGAAGGACTCGAACAGGTCGGGGTCCATTTGAGCCAGGCGCGCGATACGCTGCTGGGGAGCGAGCTCAAGGATGCTCTCAATTGCGGCAGGACTGAACTGCAGCGTTGATGGAGCGGTTGCACCGGCGCTCATGTCGTTCTGGTTCCCGGCAATTGGGTTTGCAGCCGATACCGCCATGGAATTGCCACTGTCAGCCATGTCCTGGTTCTGGTCCATGGCTGGCGAGCTCGCGCTCATCGCCATGTTGGCCTGTGGCTGGGCAACCTGGCCCTTCTCAGCTTTGTTTTCTTTTTTCTCTGTGATGCGCGCAATCTGGTTCTCGTAAATCGCGTGCATTACAGGATCTGCGGGCACGTTCACACGGCCGTTGATCGCTTGGCGAATGACTGCGTTGCCGGGAAGGTAGTACAGAAGTTGAGCCGTGGTCCACTGCATGGCAGGGAACTGGGCCAGCCGAGCATTCAGGTCGGTTTGGTCGATTGAGGCGGGGTGAAGCTGCTGATCGAACCACCTTTCCAATCCCATGGCGCGAACCGCCTCCAGATCTCCTGGCCGCGTCCCAAATGTGAATCGGTTGAGCGCATGGATGATGCGCTGGTCGCCTTGAATCTGTGCGGTCTTGTACTCGGAGCGGCTGGCTGGGTGGGCAGCCTTCTTGTCCTGCCCAACTTGCGGGTAGCCCGGTGATGCAATCGCCGAAACCGCACAACACAAGAGAAGGGCCAGAGGGCTTTCAAGCGTTTTCATGCAAGACGCTCCAGGGGAAGATTGCCGGGGAAGGTGCGCGGCACGATCCTGCTATTTGGGCAGACGTGATTTTGCCGGGAAAGTTGCGGAGGAAGTATGGTTCTTTTGGGGAATTCGGCAACGCGACGGAGGTGCCGCGCCTGCCAGCCGGCTGATTAGCAAGCCAACAAATTTGGAAACGTTAGCAGCCGTTTTTGCAGCGCGCCATGATGGCAGCGTGCAGACGGTCACGAAGATCTTCCGGCATTTCGTAGATTTCGTGGCAGCGGTAAATCTCAATTGTTTTGCGGGTGGTGTTGAAAATGACTTCGCAGTGCCCGCACTTCTTCAGGTGCAATTCGACCTCAGCGCGGGTCTGGGCGGCAACCGAGTCGTCAATCAGGTCATCGAGAATGGCAAGAAACTCAGTGCAGGTCACGCCGCAGCCTCCGGGGCCGAGTGCATCATGATGGGGAAAAAGGTGTTCATTGTAGTAGTTCGGCTGGGTCTCACTTGGCGGGCCTCATTTCTGTGGAGGCCAACTCTTTGGACCCCGCTTTCCTTTTGAAGTAGCGGCTCAAACGTTCGCGAAGTTGAAGTCGGGCCCGTAACAAACGTGATTTGACTGCCGGTACGCTCAGGCCAAGTGCTTCTGCCGTGTCTTCTGTAGACAGGCCCTGCACATCGCGCAGTTCGAACACAACTTTGAAGCCCGGAGGAAGTCCCTTGATCGTCTTCTCCAGAATATCGCCCAGTTCCGATTGCGTGTAGTTCTGCTCTGGGTCGGGAGCCCAGTCGGCCAGATCCCGAGGAACCGTACCCTCCTCGGTCTCGAGGTCCTCGTCGATCGAAACCATTTTGCCGGTGCGGCGTTTGCGAAGCCGCATCAAGCTCTCGTTTACTGCGATCCGAACCAGCCATGTGTAGAACTTCGAGTTCCCTTGAAATTGGTCGAGCTTCTCATACGCTTTCAAAAATGCGTCTTGCATTACGTCTTCGGCGTCTTCACGGTTTTGCGTAATATGCTGCGCAATCCTGAAGATCTGCCGCTCGTACTTGCGGACCAGCGTATCGTAGGCCGAGATATCTCCGGCGCGAACCCTTTCTATCAGGGCCACGTCAGGATGTTGCTCGTTTTCGCCTTCAATCTGTTGGATGGTTGTCATGTGGGCTGGATGCAAAATCGCTGACCTAATGTCGGCGAATGGTTAGGGGCCGCTGGATGTGATCTCGATCAGGCCGTTAAAAGAAGAGTGTACCGGACCCGGGACCGGGGGACAAACTCAGGCTGTGGAATCCGCATCGCGATCTGCCGACATGAGCCAAATTGGCGCCATCGGTGCGAATGTAGCCAAATTGAGCATCCAACTTAAAGGAGCCATGTTTGGACGCGACCTGCTAACCGGAGCCAGTTCAATGATCTGCATTGGCTCCAGTCGATAGGTTCGACACTTATAGAGGTCACCAGCGTCTAACGGGGGGTTCCCTGAGAGGTTAACCAAAATTGAATCAAACCAGACGAATTTCCCGCAGGGAATTGTTGAAGATAGGAGCCGCGGCCGGCGCGGCGGGCGTTACCGCATCGCTGCTTGCAGGCTGTGGGGTCCAGAAAGCCATTCAAACGGTGACTGGTTCTGGCGGCGGCTGCGCAAAGCTAACCGATATTGAGCATGTAGTCATCTTCATCCAGGAAAATCGCTCATTCGATCACTACTTCGGCAGCTATCGCGGCGTGCGCGGATTCAGTGACGCGAGTGCGTTTTACAGGCAGTCCTATCCCGCTAACTCAACCAGTTCGCCTGCCGGCGTGCTGCTGCCGTTTCACCTGGACACAACCAAAGCCAGCGCGGCCTGCACGCAGGACATTGCTCACGACTGGGTTACGCAGCACCAGAGTTGGAATAACGGCGCAATGGACAGCTTTGTGACTGCCAAAACCAGTAACGGCGTGTACGCGGTGAACACAATGGGCTACTACACGCGAGCCGACCTGCCGTTCTTCTATGGTGTCGCGGATGCATTTACGCTCTGCGACAACTACTTTTGCTCCGTACTCGGCCCCACCGATCCCAACCGCCTGTATTCAATGGCTGCCTCGATTGATCCGGATGGCAAGAACGGCGGACCACTGCTTGAAACGCTGTTCCTTAACCGGCCATCGTTTTATGGAAAATTTACCTATACAACCATGCCGGAGCAGTTGCAGGCCCGTGGCATCTCGTGGAAGGTGTATACCGCGGCGGATAATAACGTCGCAAATGGCCAGTCATCGAACAACGTCCTGCCCTATTTCAAGAACTTTCAGGACTCCAGTTCAGCTTTGTACAAGCAGGGGATAGCGCCAGCATATCCGACGGATTTTTTGGCAGACGTTGCAGCCGGCAACCTGCCGCAGGTCTCATGGATCGTGGGCTCGGTCGCCGCCTCCGAGCACCCGCCAAGCCCATCAATCCTGGGAGAAGTGGAACTGTCAGGCATTATGACCACGCTGATGGCCAACCCCACAATCTGGGCAAAGACCGTACTGTTTGTCACCTACGATGAGAACGGCGGCTTCTTCGATCACGTAACGCCACCCACTCCGCCTGCAGGAACTCCCGGGGAATTTGTAACTGCAACGGCCATAGCCGATGCGTCGTCTATTGGGAGCCCGGCAATCAATGGGCCCATCGGGCTGGGGTTCCGTGTGCCGATGTTGATTATTTCGCCCTTCAGCCGTGGTGGGTTCGTGGCGTCGGGGCAGTTCGACCACACATCGATTCTGCGTTTTCTTGAAACGCGCTTCGGGGCCGAGGTGCCGAATCTTTCCGCTTGGCGGCGTGCGAATGTGGGAGACATGACGAGCGCTTTCAACTTTTCCAAGGTGGATACATCGAATCCTTCGCTGCCGCCGGTGGCCGGCGCCGTGCCTGGCATTGCGGCGCAATGCACGGCAGACAATGCGGGGCTCACGCCCTATGCAATTCCAAACCCGCAAGCAATGCCGACGCAGGAGGCGGGAACGGCGACCAAACCAAGCGGGCCTTGCTAAGGTAATGGGCGACGGGTGCCGGTGACGGTAACGGCCAAGGTTCTCATGCGTCCAACAGGCATAAATAAAGATAGAGTGAATTCATGAGGGCCTGTTTCCGCCAACATCCGTTTGTATCGCCGGCGATGCGCTGCATCGCTGCTGCCCTTAGTCTGCTCATGGTTACGCTGCCCGTTGCCGGGCAAGCTTCTAACGATCAAGACCCTGCGGCAAGACATTCAACCACCAGCAGGAAGAAGACATCGGGCAGCAAGGCAGGCGGATCAAGCAGTGCGAATGCCAAGACCGGGGCATCGAAGGCTGGCGCGTCGATGTCAAACTCGCGCGCGACGAAAACGTCGGCGAGTAAAAGCACGTCAAGGCGGCACAAGCCGGCAAGCAGAGGCCGACGCGCTACCAAAGCGGAACGAATGGCGCGCACTGCGCATATGCGCAAGACCTTTGTGGCGTCGACCGAGCTGCGGCCTATGGCGCAGCAGCTCGCCATGATGCGCACGCCAGAGGCCTATGCCGGAGTGACCACCTACGCGCGCAAGCACACTGGAGAAGCAGCAGCATCGGCATACCTCGCTCTTGGTCACGCATATCTGCTCGACAAGCGCTATGCAGATGCCGAGGCGGCATTGCGGCAGGCGCGGCAAGCAGGCGAGGATCTGGCCGATTTTGCGGATTTCCTGAATGCACAAGCTAGCCATGCCGCGGGCGATGATGCCGCCGCAGAGGCTCTGCTGCATGGTTTCCTTGACCGATACCCTGACAGCATCTTCGACGACCAGGTGCCTGAACTTGAGGCCAATGTGCTGCTGGCCTTGAACAATGCATCGGGAGCGCTGAAGGTGTTGCAAGCCGCTGCGGGACTTGCGGCGGAAGACCGTTCGGCGTACCAGTTGGCGCTGGGGCAGGCTCAGTTCGCCCTGGGTCAGAAAGACATCGCCGAGCGCGTCTTCAAGAACCTGCTGCTCGATCATCCTTTGAGCTCCGAGGCACAGCAGGCGCGTGCGCGGCTTACGCAAATGGGTGTTGAAGGCACGCTGACGGCACAGGAGTTGAGCAGCCTGGGCGACGCTTACTACAAGGGCGGTCGATACGCAGATGCGGCGGAACAGTATCGTGCGCTCATGCGCATGCCTGAATTGAGCGCAAGGGATCACAACACCTTTGCTGTTTCCGTGGCGGCATGCGACTGGAAATTGAAAAGGTTGACGCCGGCAATGGTGCAAGGGCTGGCTGACACCGACGACGACAATGGTGCCCGCCGGCTCTACCTGCTCATGGAACTGGCCCGGGATCGCGACGACACCGCAGACCAGCAGCGCATCGTAGATCTTATGGAATCGCGTTTCGGCCGCAGCCAATGGCTTGCCGAGGCGCTCTTTTCGAGCGGCAATATGTACCTGCTCAAGCGCGATTATCCGCATGCGGTGCAGTACTACAAATACCTGGCCGATCAGTTTCCCGATAGCAAAAATGCCGCTGCCGCGCACTGGCGCGCAGGCTGGCTGAGCTACCGGCAACGGCTCTACTCTGATGCGGCAAGTCTCTTTGAGGATCAGATCCGCCTCTACCCCAGGGCGACTGAAACCGTGGCGGCCCTGTACTGGCGGGCGCGGCTATACGAACTCGTCGATCACAAGCCCGCCCTGGCCGCGGCAAATTATCGCGCCATTCTTCGCACCTATCAACACTTCTTCTATGCGCAGATGTCGCGCGAACGGCTTGCGCAACTGGGTGATACTCAGGTAGCAACAGCGTCTCAAGTAGATCGTATTCAGCCACTGCCTTTGCCTAAGCTGGTGGACACTTTTCCTGAAGACAGCCCGCACCTGGCCAAAGCGCGACTGCTGGCTAACGCCGGCTTGAATGAATACATTGCCGAGGAAATCGCGGCCGATCCAGACTCAGAATCGTGGAGTGCCCTGGCGGAGGCGCAGATTTATGCATCTTACGGAGAAACGTATCGCGCGATGCGCTCGCTAAAACGCGCGTTACCGTATGCCGCATCAGCGCCGATCGCATCGATCCCGCTGGCTTATTGGCGCATTCTTTTCCCGGAGCCGTACTGGGAAACCATCAAGGCCGAATCGGCGAAGAACAATCTGGATCCGTACTTCGTGGCATCGTTGATCAGGCAGGAGTCGGAGTTCAATCCCTCAGTGGTTTCATATGCAAATGCCTGGGGGTTGATGCAGTTGCTGCCCTCGGTGGGCAAACAGATGGCACGCGAAGAGGGAATGACGCATTTTCAGACGTTCCAACTGCTCGATCCCGAAGTGAATATCAGGCTTGGAACGCGGTACCTTAGGCAGATGCTCGATCACCTTGGCAATGTGCCGGAGTATGCTCTGGCAGCCTACAATGCCGGCGAAAGCCGGGTAGTGGATTGGCAGTCTGCCGGACCATATCAAGGCATGGATGAGTTTGTGGAGTCCATACCGTTTACGCAGACACGCGACTATGTGCAGGCGATCTTACGTAACGTGGAAACCTACAAGGCTATCGATGCATTTGCAAAAGAGCGGGGCATGGAATCTGGAACGAAGGGCCAATAGAGTTCGCTGATGAATTTCGGACCGGGGAATCCCGTTCGACACTCCCCGGACATGATTATGGTTGACTTGGAAAGCCGCTAGCAGCAAGACTGATTTTCAAATAACCCAAGCTCACGGGCTTTGGGAAAGCCATTCGCAGCCTGCAGTTGTTTCAACAACGGGGCCGGCCGGATAACATCGGACACGGCTCGGTTACATCAACCCAATGGAGGGCACGATGTCAGCCGACTTGCAGTTCATGGAAGAATGGATCCCCGAAAAGATGGACCCCGGTACCGTCTTCATGCTTGAAAATCAATCCAAATTGGGCCAGGCGCAGAATCCATATGTCGCGGTCATGTCGTGTCCGCGCTGTGGCACGCTCGGATTGATTACACGCCGCCAGCTTTTTGCAGGCGAAACAATGATTTGCGGAGGAGACTTCTGTTCGGCCGAATACCGGTTGGATGGCGAAGTAATACGTTTCAGGTCTGCGCAATAAGCGAGAATCGGCACACGATGCACACACGATAAGTAGTGAACTCGAAGTGTGGCCGAATCCGAACTGGGCGTGAATTGATCTCACTGTTATAGAATTTTGTTGGGCATGGAAATACTTTGCAATTTCGTATGGGCGCTTGTCGCAACGACAAGCGTTTGTTTTTGGTTGAAGCTGGGGCGGCGCACACCCAAAACCGAACATTCATCTTTGGTTGGGCTGGCGATGCTCGCCGTGATCCTCTTCCCGGTCATCTCAGTCAGCGATGATTTGTGGACGCTCCAGAATCCAGCGGAGTCAGATACATGTCTGCGCCGCGATCATCGCGATGGGTCCTTCGTCCCTCATTTCTCGATTGCTGCAGCTGTTCCAGAGCCAATCTGGACTGGATTGATTTATGGTTCTCGGCGCATGGAGATACCGCGCTTGGGCAAGTTGAATTTAGCTGATAACCCTCTGCTTGGATTCATTGAGAATCGACCTCCTCCGGTTCTCTGATCCGCCTTTTCTTTTCCGTTTAAATTCAATCATTCCTCCATCGAGCCTCGCCGTGCGAAACATGGCGAAAGGGACGCGTATGAAGAAGAGTTTCCCCTGCGGGTTTGCCGCCCTGGCAGCGGCAGCGTTGCTTTGCCGTGCAACATGGTGCCAAGCGCCGCAAAGCCTCACTTGGGATCAGGTGAAGGCGCGCTTTGAAGCGACCAATCCTGTCCTGAAAGCCGATGCCGACAGTGTTGATGAATTGCGGGCAGCGGAAATTACCGCGCTCCTTCGCCCCAACCCCCAATTCACCACGACAGTGGACGGCACCCAGATCGCGCCGAACAACGGGGCCTGGCATCCGCTGTCAGGTACTTTTATTGAGCCGGCAATTACCTATCTTCACGAGCGCGATCATAAGCGAGAGCTTCGCCTGGAGAGCGCACAGCAGGGCACAAAGGTGGCGAAGTCGCAGCACGAAGACTTGAAGCGAACACTCGAATTTACCTTGCGGGCGGCGTTTGTGAATGCATTGGAATCGAAGGCTGTTGTCGAGGTAGCGAAAGCCGACCTTGATTACTACGACCACATCATCGCAATCAGCCGTGACCGGTTGCGCGCCGGAGATATAGCGCAAATCGATTTTGATCGCATTGAGCTGACGCGGGTGCAGTATGAATCGGAGCTGCAGACAGCGAACGTCAATCTGAGAACAGCCAAGATCCAGTTGCTTACGCTGCTGAATGATCGCACGCCCGTTGAGCAGTTTGATGTGACCGGCCCTTTCGATTTCAACGATACGATTCGCCCGCTTGATGATTTTCGGCAGATGGCTCTCGATGCAAGGCCCGATTTGCAGGCCGCACTGCAGGCTGCTCAGCAAGCGGCGACAAATCATAAGCTGGCAAACGCCAACGGTTCTACAGATCCAACATTTGGAGCCTGGTATATGTGGAACTCGGCAGTCAACAATCCAAACCCAATCGATTTGCAGACGATCGGCTTGAGCGTGAGCGTTCCCTTGCGCATCTTCGATCGCAACCAGGGTGAAAAGAAGCGCACTCAAATTGATATTGATCGCACCCAGCGGATAACGGATGCTGCGCGGGCACAGGTGTTCAGCGACGTGGACACCGCCTATGCGCAGGTGCAGGCAAATATCGGTTTGCTCAAACCTTACAAAGACAAATACAACCAGCAGGCCCTGCACATTCGCGATACCGTGACGTATTCGTATCAGCAGGGCGGCGCTTCGCTGACGGAATTTCTCAATGCCCAAAGCGAGTACCGCACGGTGCAATTGGCGTATTTACAACTAGTCGGTGCCTACTTGACAGCTGCGGGACAGCTGAATCTGGCCGTGGGACGCGAGGTGCTGCAATGACGAAAGTTCGAATGTATAAATTTGCAATCGCCTTGGCTACAACGAGCCTCGCCGTCAGCGGATGTAAAAACACGGAGAAAGGCGACGGGGCTCCGCCGCCGGCCCATGTGGTTCAGGTTCAAGACATGAATCTGCTCACTGTGGACAGCAAGGATGCTGGAAAATTCAAAACTGTGCCAGCAGATAAGATCGAATCCGCCGGCGAGCTGAACGCAACCGGAGCGGTGTTCCCAGACGTGTCGCGCGAGGTTCCGGTCATTTCGCTTGCCAACGGGCGCGTGGTCGACGTCAAAGTGCGGCTCGACGACGCCGTGAAGAAAGGGCAGCTGATGTTTAGGGTTCAAAGCCCGGACATCAGCAATGCTTTCGATGCCTATCTGAAATCAGTAAACGACGAGCGACTGACGAACAAAGCCTTCCTTCGTGCCAAGGATCTGCTGGCGCATGGCGCAGTTTCACAGGCCATGTTTGAACAGGCAGAGAACGCGGAAAACGATGCCAAGGCCGACCTGAATGCCGCCGACGAACAATTAAAACTTTTCGGCGTCGACAAGGACCATCCAAGTCCGGTGGTTAACGTTTATGCGCCCACCTCAGGCGTTGTCGTGGCCCAGAATATCGCGAACGCGGGCGCTGCCGGCGTCGGCCTGGCTGGTTCGGCAACTGCCTTTACAATTGCGGACCTTTCGCAAGTGTGGGTTATTTGCGACGTTTACGAGAATGATATTCCGAAGCTGCAACTAGGTGAGGAAGCGAAGATCACATTCAATGCGTACCCTGATCGCCCACTCAGGGGGCGCATCAGCGATATCGGACCAATTCTCGATCCGTCGCTTCGAACCGCAAAAGTACGCATCGAGGTTGCGAATCCAGGCTTTCTAAAGCTGGGCATGTTTGCAACGTCAACGTTTACCAGCAGGACAAGAGACGTGCACGCGGTGGTTCCCGCCGATGCCGTACTTCACCTCCACGATCGCGACTGGGTCTTCGTGCCAGCCGGCGAAAACAAGTTCAGGCGCGCCGAGGTTCGAGCCGGTCAGACTCTGAGTGGCAACAGGCAGGAGATTATCTCAGGCATTGAGCCGGGCCAACAGGTGGTGAGCAGCGCTCTGATGCTTGAAACTGCGGGGAACCAGTAATGCTTGCAGCGCTTGTTGATTTCGCACTTAAGAATCGTTGGCTGGTATTGGGTGGAGTGCTCGTTCTCACCGTGTGGGGAATTGTCGCGTTTCGCAATTTGCCCATCGAAGCCTATCCGGACGTCGCGAACAACTACGTTCAGATCATTACGCAGTGGCCGGGCCGTAGTGCTGAGGAGATTGAACGGCAGGTTACGGTACCGGTTGAAATTCAGATGGCCGGCATTCCGCATTTGACCCATCTGCGCTCCACTACGCTCGCCGGACTTTCGAGCCTGATGCTCATCTTCGATGACGACTCAACGAGCGACATGAACCGCGAGCATGTACTTGAGCGGCTGAACCAGGTGAGCCTGCCTGCCGGCTTGACTCCGCAGATGGGTACGGACTGGAGCCCGGTGGGCCAGATCTATTGGTACACACTGGAAAGCGCAAATCCCGCCTACGACGTAATGGAGAAAAAGTCGCTTGAAGACTGGACCCTTGAGAAATCATTCAAGGGCATCACCGGGGTAGTGGATGTTTCGAGCTTTGGTGGCCCGACGAAGGAATACCAGGTGCAGCTCGATCCTGAGAAGCTGGTCGCATACGGACTTACGATCAGCCAGGTGGAGCAGCAACTGGCGGCCAACAACTCCAATGGTGGCGGAAGCTTTATTGAGGAGGGTACGCAGCAGATTAACGTGCAGTCGCTCGGCTTGTACAGGACCGTGCAGGACATCGCCAATACAGTCGTGAAGACTTCGAACGGCACGCCAATTCGCGTGAGGGATATTGGTACGGTGATACAGGGGCCGAGGATCAGGCTGGGCCAGGTTGGACGCGCTGTGCATCAGTCTGACGGCACGATTGTCGATAATCCCGACACAGTAGAAGGAATTGTGCTGCTGCAAAAAGGAGTCGACTCCGACCCAGTGCTGCAGGGGATTCACGAAGAGGTCAACAAGCTCAATAACGGAATTCTTCCCAAAGGCGTGAAAGTTGTTCCTTTTCTCGACCGGTCGGATTTGGTAAAGTTCACCGTTGAAACAGTCGAGCATAACCTGACTGCCGGCGTGATCCTGGTCTCCATCATTCTCATCTTGTTCCTTGGCAATGTGCGTGGTGCCATCATTGTTGCGCTCACAATACCATTCGCGCTGCTGTTCGCAGCCATTTGCATGAACCTGATCCACATTCCGGCCAACTTGCTTTCGCTAGGCGCGCTGGATTTTGGAATGGTCGTAGACGGCTCCGTTGTGATGATCGAGAATATCGTCCGCCATCTTTCGCTCAAGGATGATCCGCGAACGCCGTCGCAGAAAATCCGCGACGCTGCGCACGAGGTCCAGCGGCCTGTGTTCTTTGCGCGCGGCATCATCATTGCCTCATATCTTCCAATCTTCACGCTCGAAGCAGTGGAGGGAAGATTATTCAAGCCGATGGCGTGGACCGTAACGTTTGCATTAATTGGCGCGTTGGTGTTTGCAATCCTGGTGGCGCCAGTTATGGGCGGCATCGCATTCAAGACGGGTGCAAAGGAGTGGCAGAACCCGATGATGATCTGGCTGACGGATCACTATCGGACCACCGTACGGAAGGCAATCGTGCATCGCAACATCACGCTGGGTGTTTGCACAGTGCTGTTTCTCGGAGCCGTTTATCTTTCGTTCGGCGGCCCAATCGGATCGGAATTCCTGCCGCATCTCGACGAAGGTTCAATCTGGGTGCGTGGAACCTTGCCTCCAAGTGAAGGCCCAACCGCATCCATCGACTTTGCCAACAAGGCGCGTGTCATCATTGCCTCATTCCCCGAGGTCAAGCAGGTAGTAAGCCAGACGGGACGGCCTGACGATGGCACGGACACGGCGGGATTCTTTAATACTGAATATTTCGTGGATCTGAAAAGAAAGGAAGAATGGCGCCCGGTTTTTCACCAGAACAAAGAAGCATTGATCGCCGCAATTGACCAGCAATTGGAAAGGTTCCCCGGCGTGCTCTGGAATTATTCGCAGCCCATCTCCGACAACATGGAGGAAGCGGTTTCAGGCGTGAAAGGCGAGCTTGCCGTAAAGCTCTATGGCACCGATCTGCGCGCCTTGGAGCATACTGCCGAACAGATCCAGACCCAAATGGCCACAGTAAAAGGGGTTGAAGACCTGGGCATTTTCAGGATCGTTGGGCAACCGAACTTGAACCTTACCGTCGACCGTGATGCCGCCGCTCGTTGGGGAATCAATGTGGCCGATATTCAGGATGCTCTGCAAACGGCCATCGGTTCTAATGCGGTCACTCAGGTTCAGCAGGGAGAAGCGAGGTTTGACGTGACGCTTCGCTACCAAAAGCAGTATCGCGACACGCGCGAAGCAATTGAAAATGTGCGGCTGCTGTCATCATCAGGGGAGAGGGTATCGCTGGGACAACTGACAGAAATCTCAACGGATGATGGCGCGGAGCAGATCAACCGCGAGACTGGGCAGCGTTACATCGCCATCAAGTACTCGGTGCGCGGGCGCGACCTGGGTTCTACGGTGGAGGAGGCAATTGACAGAGTCAACCGCAACGTTCAGCTGCCGGCGGGATACCACTTGGAGTGGGCTGGCGAGTATGCGAGCCAAAAGCGCGCGGACAGAAGAATGGCGGTCGTCATTCCGATTACTGTGCTCGCGATCTTCCTCATCCTTTACACCATGTTTCGGTCGTACAAGTGGTCAATCCTGGTTCTGGTGTCGGTGATAATGGCGTCGATCGGCGGCCCGTTGGCGCTCTTCCTAACAGGCACGAATTTCTCGGTTTCCTCAGCAGTGGGCTTCCTGGCGCTCTTCGGAGTGTCGGTCGAAACTGGCGTGATCATGATTGAGTTCATCAATCAGCTTCGAGCGCGGCGGGCGTCGACCGAGGAATTCAGCCACGAGCTTTTAATCGAAGCCGCAATCGAAGGAGCTGTGCAGCGTTTACGGCCCGTCATTATGACAATGCTGGTGGCCACGCTGGGGTTGCTTCCTGCGGCAGTCTCGCACGCCATCGGGTCCGACTCGCAACGGCCCTTCGCCATCGTGATCGTCGGCGGATTGCTGGCGAACCTGGTGATCGGTGTATTCCTGATGCCAACGCTTTACGTGTGGATGGCCCGTGAGAACGACATCTTGCCCGCACCTGATCTCGGCGAGGTAGGATAGGCCACGGTCATTGAGTAAAAAAAGCGGCAATTGGGCTATAAATCCATTGGATGGATGGTACTCGGCCTGCACATACCATTGCAGCTTTCAGGGTCGATGTTGGCCGGAAAAGTACGAGAGTCACTCTAAAGTGCTACAGAAATGTGCAATCTATTGCGCATCACAAAAATAGTATCCATGTAAGTCATTGATAGATCTATATATTAAGTTTGGAGCACAATTTGCTAACAAAAGAGGACAGGCGAAGTCGCGATGTACGACTCGCCATAACGCCTGAATCGGGTCGTTGTTTTTGCTCGGCACCGGGCTTCTTGGAATGGCCTTGGTTTTGTTTTGGAAAGGCGCGAAACACTCCAGGGGATCCTGAATACCGGTTCCAGGAGCGGCTCGGTCGTAGGGAAGTTGTGGTAAAAGGTCAGTGACAGAATCTGCAGTACCAAATGGACGTGGCTCGAAGCCGGAATCCAAATAACCCACCTGGCACCGGCTCCCGGCAAAACGCAGCATTTCAAAGCACGGCGGGCTCCCATATGGGAACGATTGTGGCTTACGCTGTTCGGGGCGTGCAACTGGCATGTGTCGCTCAGTAGTGGTGCCGCAAGTCAGGATTGACAAAGTCGCGCACCGCGGCTTAACAGGCTGCGAGTGGCTTTCTCAAAATCAGGAAATGCACCATAGAACACGGTTGACGTTAGATGAAAGTTCGCTCGATGGAACGGTGCGCATGACGCAGGAAACCACCACTACGGCAAACGACAGGCGGACCAGCCAGCGTTTCAAAATCAGCGCCCCGCTTACGGTTATTGTCGGAGAGCGTGAGATTCCCGCCTATACGCGCGATCTTAGTAATCGCGGAGTGTATTTTTATTTGACTTTGCCGGACAGTACTTTGATCGACCGGGACTTCGAGTTCATAATCGAAATGCCTTCCGAAATCACGCTTACGGCGAGCTGCCGGATTCGCTGTCGTGGCAAGCTCATTCGCAAGGAAGTGACTTCAAGGAATTTGACTGGTGCAGGAATTGCCGCGGAGATACTGGACTATTCGATACTGAGAGACGCCGTAACGCCGGCCTAAAGCTTGCGCAGGCCAAGTACGCGGTGGTCCACCAGCCAGCTTTTTACAACATAGACTAGCTTGTTATTGCTGCCTGGGTCAGTCGGCAGTACAAAAAATCCAGGATCGACAAGATAGCGAATCGAGTTAAAGACGATCCCTTCCATTACCTCACCATCAAGGAACTGGAAACGCATCCATATTCCGTGAACGATGGGTGCACGTGTATGGAAGTTGAGATGGTTGCGAACAGAATTTCCGTCAAAGCTGTTTACATAGAAGACAGCCTTCACATCTTTGATCGAGATCTCTTCAATTTCATCTGAGTCGATACGGCGGACGCGGAAAACTTCAGGGGCGACCTGCGGGGCGCTACTCAGCAATTCCTCGATCGTGTTCCAGGTCGGCGATTCCAAATAGCCCTTGATCGTCCGTGAACCGAACTGTACGACGACCTTTTCCGATCTGATTGGAGCCGTTTCGATCATTCTTTTTCGAACTTTCTCTAAGGGGCCCATTACTTCTCTTATCGGCGAAGCGTTGACGTATCCTTATGATCCTAAATCACTTGCCCGTTTGCCAATCCCTTATTTGTGCTAGCTTCCCAGTACCTAGGTAACAGGCTTGTGCGTTACCTGCTTCGATGGAATAAGCTCCACAGCACGGTTGGATTAACACTGCAAAGCTCATCCGACTTGTATTCAAACCGCTGTTTTCACGGATGTTACCAGACTCACTCAAGGTGTGAATTTGCATGGTTACGCCGGTGCTCCCAGGCGCTCGCGCAAGGAAGGTGTCACCAAACACAATCAAGTAGTTGCACAAAGAATTGAGAGCAGTCCAAGAAACCAGAGCCATACTTTCAGCCGAGGACAATGGGCCTACCGGAGGCAATTAATCGAGATAACCCTCACGCATGCAAATAGGCTCCGGAAATCTGTTTTAGTTCTTTTCAATAAATCCCAACCGGGGTTTCTTCATCCGGTGGGATAAGTGCGCAGGCTTAAGAATAGCAATGTTCTATATCGGTTGATGTGGAAAACAGGACACTCGTCGGGCAGTGCAATCGAGAAATCTACGTTTAGTTCCATCCAATGAAGAGCGCTCACTCTAAGCGCTCTGTACACGCTCGAATGATGAGGCCTTCTCAACTGTGACTTGGGGTTTCCGAGGCGGAGGGCTCAGGTTATATTGCTTGATCTTGTAAAGCAGCGCCTTGTAGCTGATCTTCAGCTCACTCGCTGCAAGCTTTCGATTCCATCCCGCAAGCTCCAGCTGCTGCGCGATTGCGGCCGCTTCAGCTCTCCCCTTCAGATTCTTGACGAGGTGCTTCAGGCTCGGCTCGCCGTCCGCAGGATCTGTGGCGGATGAGTGTGCATTATCCTGCTGCCAGGGGCTTAGCTCGTCGATGATTGCCTGTTCGTTCGCAAGTACAAGATAACGCTTGACCGTATTCTCAAGCTCGCGGAGATTGCCGGGCCAGGAGTAGCTGCAGAGCGCCTGCATGAGAACAGGAGAAATTGGGAGCGGATCGCAATCGTACTTAGCTGCAACTTTCGCCATAAAATGGCGAGCCAGGATCGGGATCTCTTCGATCCGCTCGCGCAAAGGAGGCATTTTGAGCGTGAAACCATTCAACCGGTAGTAGAGGTCTTCACGGAAAGTCTTTTGTGCGATGGCGGCCTTGATGTCGATGTTGGTTGCTGCGATAACTCGGACATCCACCTTGACCGTGGTGCGGCTTCCCAGACGCGAGAAGCTGCCGTCCTGCAATACCTGCAAGAGCTTCGCTTGCAGCACCGCCGGCATTTCACCAATCTCGTCCAGAAGAATGGTTCCGCTGTTGCAGATTTCGAACTTGCCCGGCTTGGATTTGACCGCACCGGTAAAGGCGCCTTGTTCGTAGCCGAACAATTCGCTTTCCAGCAGATCGGCCGGCATGGCAGCGCAATTCACCTTCAGGAACGGACGCTGACTGCGCGCCGATAGCTTGTGAATCAACATGGCGGCGACTTCTTTGCCGGTGCCGCTCTCTCCAAGAACGAGTACGGGAATATCCGCGCGCGCGACCAGCGTGCATTGAGATTCAATCTCACGCATGCGCTTGCACGATCGAACGAACGATGTGTCCGCGTTGAGAGGGATTTCCTCGATGTCGCTTTCGACCGATTGCAAGCCCTTCTTTACAAGGCATTGTTCAACAGCTGAATCGATATCGCTCTTCCTGAATGGCTTGAGCACAACATCAACGGCACCCATCTGGGTTGCCGTCAGCACTTCCTTCAAATCTGCGGAGCAGGCCAGCATGATGATCGGAAGGAGCGGCTTGTGAGCGTGGGTTCGGGCAAGAAGACCAAGGGCGTTTTCGTCGTTTTCTCCTTCAACGATGTTCCAATCCATCAGCAGGAGATCGGGTGAAGGCGAGCTATTGAGGCAGCGCTCTAGTTCCGAGGGGTCAGCGATCAGTTTTACTTTGAATCGATCAGAAAGAATGTCATAGATATAGTCCAATATGGCCGGATCAGCGTCGAGAACCACGATATTTTGGGTACGCTTACTTTGAGCTTTCACTGACCCCCCTGCCAACAAACCGTCCAGTATCTCGCGCTTTTCCGCCTTCCGAATGAACTCAAACGCTCATCTGAGCGATAAACAGAACTCCGGATATTATTTTTGACTTACCTCCACGGGTCGACCGAAAAACCGTCCATGTTTGAACCAAATCGAGAAGACAGAACGGGCACCCAAAAGCGATAACTTCAGTCGCTTGGAAAGATCATCTTAACATTGGAGTGGAAAATCTTTTCGCTTTTTGCGCAGGGATTTACACATTCTTCAGTTTTGTTGAAGCGGCAAACGTTTGCCCGGGCTTGCGTAATCACTTTTCCGTGGCATTTCAGTTACTTTCGTGTGACAGGTTACCGTCTATCTGTACCGTATCGGTCAGTCAACGTGGAACGGAAGTTGCAGTACAGTTATCAGGGTTGCACTGCAATAGTGGAATAAGCTATGGCTTTGGATCGAAACTCATGGATGATTGACACTCGTGATTTACCGCCACTCGAAATAATTTTCGGAAAAACACCGGCGATGACGGCGGCGCGCGACATGCTCGATCGGGTCGCCGATAAGAGTGTTCCGGTTCTCTTGCAAGGTGAGAGCGGCACGGGAAAGGATATCTTTGCCAAGCTCCTGCATTTGAACTCTAACCGTGCCAACAGCGCCTGGGTGAAGGTTTCCTGCCCGGCCATTCCTCATGCACTGATCGAGTCAGAGCTGTTCGGTTACGAAAAGGGAGCCTTTACCGGCGCGTACGGAACCAAGCGCGGCCGCGTTGAATTAGCCGACAAAGGCACCTTGTTCCTGGACGAAGTGGGCGAACTGGATATGGCGATCCAGGCGAAGCTTCTACAACTGCTGCAGGATGGCAGCTTTTCGCGTGTCGGCGCGGGCGATACAAGGAACGTCAACACGCGAATTATCTCGGCGAGCAACGGAAGTCTGAAACAGCAGGTTGAGGACGGCACGTTTCGATTGGACTTTTTTTACCGCATCAACGCGGTAACCATTGAACTGCCGGCACTTCGCCAGCGAACCGGAGATATTCCTATTCTGGTCGATTACTTCCTCGCGCTGCATTCGAAGGTGTTCCGAATTGAGGCAAAGCCTTTGTCGCGAGAGATGCTGCGATTGATGCAGCGTTACTCCTGGCCCGGCAATATCCGGCAGTTGGAGAATCTCATCCGGAGTTACATCCTGATGGGCGATGAGGAAGCGCTGACGACTGAGCTGTTGCCCGCTAGTCCGAGCAGACTGGTTCCGGAGATCGACCTTGAGAATCCCATTTCGCTCAAGGAAATCACCAAGGCTGCAACGCGAAACCTGGAGCGGGAGATCATTCTGAAGGTATTGCGGGCAAACGGATGGAGCCGCCGCAAGACTGCCAGGTGGCTTAACATCAGTTATCGATCATTGCTGTATAAACTGCAGGAGTCGCTTACCAAGCCGCCCGACAAGAAATAGCGATCAGGATTTCGCGGGATGCATGCGCAGGTCCGCGCTTTCGGCCAAAGCTCCTCAAAAATTCATTGATCGATTTCTGTGCCTACTTACCTCACTAACCGGGCAGGTTTGCGCGTTCTTGGGGAATCAGCAAAGGAATAGGCAAACCACATACGGCATTGTAGAAGTGAAAAGTGAGTACTTTTCGCACAATGGCGGGCGGATGGGTTGATCGCAACGCGCTACCGCGTGGACCGAACGGCCGCGGAATATGCCGGTGGTGTTCGCTTGAGGTTCCGCGCGGGCGGTTCACGTTCTGTTCAGAGTATTGCGTTCATGAGTGGAAGCTGCGTTCGCAGCCCGCATACCTTCGTGAAAAGGTGCTGGCGCGCGATCGCGGCTTATGCGCGTGTTGCAAAGTGGACACGATCGCAGCCTACCGGCGCTTGCGAGCTTCGCGGGGCAGCGCGCGCCGTTCGCTAATAGAGTATTGGGGGCTCAAGAGACATAGCCGCAAGAGCCTCTGGGATGCCGATCATATTCAGCCGGTGGCAGAGGGTGGAGGGGAGTGCGATCTCGAAAACATTCGCACGCTTTGCCTCCGGTGCCATCGCACGGCTACTTTGGAACTGCGCGAACGGCTGCGGCAGAAGACTCTTCAAAGTTGTTCCGTTCAGTAATGCCGAAAACCAGCGATTGCCGCAGGGCAGATGACATTGCTACGCGTTTGACTTTGTTGCGACCAGCAACTGGTGCACTTCAATCGCGGGCAGTGTCATGCGTATCACGGCGCCGCCACCCTCGCGTGAACTGGCAACCACATCGCCATTATGGAGACGAATCGCACGATCTGCGATTGCGAGTCCGACGCCGAAGCCGCCGGTGTCTGGGCTTCGTGCCGAGTCAACACGGCGGAATGGGTGAAACACTGCCTTGAGTTGATCCGGCGGAATGCCGGGGCCGCGGTCAGAAACTGTGACGCAAACGCTCTGGCCACTGGCTGCTTTCGTTGCCGAAAGGCCAATTTCGACTTCAGTGCCGTTGTCGGTATACCGAATGGCATTGCGTACGACATTCTCAATTGCACGGTACAGCAAATCCTCATTGCCAAGCACACTGCACTCCACATCGAAGTTGAATAAGACGGAGCACTGCCGCTGTTTGGCTTCGAACTGGGCGTCGGGTATTAGGCGCTCAATGAGTTGATTAAGCGAGAGAGGCTGGAAGTTCTTCTGCCGTTCAAGCGCTTCCATGGAGGAAAGCGTGAGCAGTTGTCCGATGAGCAGGTTAAGCTTTTCTGTCTCGCGCTCAATCCGATCAAGATGCGCCGCCATTTCCGGTCCAGCATCTTCACGAGCAAGCTCAAGGGCCACGCTCAGGCGGGCAAGCGGCGAGCGGAGTTCGTGGGACACATCGCGCAGCAGCAGTTTCTGTGCATCGACGAGCGACTGGAGCCGTTCTGCCATGTGGTTGAAGTCGTGCATCAACCCGGCAATTTCGTCGCCTGCAAAAATGCGAGATTGAGATGAAGTCGCCTTGACTCGGGAGTCGAGCTTACCACTGGCCAGCTCGCGGGCCGCTTTTCTGAGGCTGACCACGGGACGGGTAAAGAGTAGTACGAGGGCGAAAGTGGTGAGTCCTCCAATGACAATTGCAACCGGCAACTGTGGAAAGGCGTAGCGGGGCAGATCGCGATACCAACTGACTTGGCGTGGGACGTGTGGCCGGCTCAGCAGATAGGTATATCGGCTCCCGTTAGAGGACGTGACCGGTAGGTGCCAGATGTACTCCATTCCGACCTGCACGCCGGTAGGACGGTCAGGGAAAGTCTCAATCGCAGGCAAGTTATCAAAGCCCGTCGTACCGCAAAGCACTCTGCCGTTTGCATCGCGCAGCGCAATGTTCTGGGCAATCATGGTGCTGAATGCATTTAGTCCATCACAGCCCCTGGCGTCGTAGAAATGAACGGCGCGGTTGGCGTTGGCCCGCATGTTGCTCGCCATGGTGTCATACAGCACGTCGGGGCCGACAAAGTGCCGGCGCACGATCAGCGCGGTTGAGATCACGTAGATCAGGCTTTGGGCAATCCAGAAAATTACAAAGACTTTGAAAAAAAGGCCACGCATCGTTTAATCCGTTCTCACAGGATGATCGAGTTCGACGGCAAGTTGATATCCAGCGCCTCGAATGGTCTTCACCTGGTCTTCTGGCGAGCCGCTATCGGTAAGCTTCCTGCGTAGGCGGCTTACATGCATGTCAAGGCTGCGGTCAAAGGGGTGGAACTTTCTGCCAAGCACTTTCTCTGACAGATCTTCGCGACTCACCATTTTGCCGGGAGATCTCATCAGGGCCTCCAGCAAGGCGAATTCAACATCGGTGAGGTCTATTTTCTTTCCGTCCTGAGTTACGGTGCGAGCAGACAGGTTCAGCTCAATCCCTTCCACCTTCAAGGTGGACTGTTCAGCTTGCACAACAGGAGTTGCCGACCGGCGCAGGATGGCGCGCATGCGCGCCAAAAGTTCGCGCGGGTTAAAGGGCTTTGACAGGTAGTCGTCCGCGCCGATTTCCAGGCCCACGATGCGATCGACATCTTCGCCACGCGCCGTCAGCAAGAGAATATTTACGCGCGAAGTTGTACGGATGCGGCGCAGGACTTCGAAGCCATCTATTCCAGGGAGCATCACATCAAGAAGAATCAGGGAAAAGGGCTTATCAAGGGCGGTTTTGAGGCCAGTATCACCGCGATGAACGGCAGTTACACAAAAGCCATACCTGCCGAGATACTCGGTCAACATCGAGCAAAGCTCAACGTCGTCGTCGATAAGAAGAATTTCGTCAACCGGCATCTTTTCCGGCATTCCCAGCCACCTGCATCAAGAGTACCGCTTTCGCCGCCGACCTAAGCGGCCGAAGTGTAAAGAATTGTCACGGGTCTGGCGACGGTCTTTTACATAGCTTTACCTGATGTGACCGCACGACCTGCCGATTTATCGTCTCCTGAATATGCAAGGTGTTGCAGGAATTCAGGAGGTAATGATGACACGGCATGAACTTATGAGAATGGCTTTCAACGTACTGTTCTTAGTCGCTTCACTTATGGGCCGGGCACAATCCCCTATGAGCAGCGTACATGGAACAGTGTCGGATCCGACAGGCGCAGTTATTCCGTCTTCGATGGTTACCCTGACGGCTGCCGACGGCGGAACAAAGACCGCCATAAGCGGCGCCGCCGGTGAATACACAATCGAGCAAGTGGCGCCGGGTAGCTATACGATTACGGCCACTGCCGATGGTTTCCCCACCTCAGGTCCTAAAACCGTAGCTGTCACGGGCGACAAAAGCATAATGGTCAACATCGCGCTCGACCTTCCGGTCGACTCGCAGCAAGTTACAGTTACAGAGCAGGGGTTGAGCGTTGACACCAGCGCCGACAACAATGCCAGCGCCATTGTCATCAAGGGCAAGGATCTGGATGCACTTTCAGACGACCCGGACGAGTTGCAGAGTGAGTTGAATGCGCTTGCCGGGCCCTCTGCGGGACCGAACGGCGGCCAGATCTATATTGACGGCTTTAGCGGTGGTCAACTTCCTCCGAAATCGTCCATCCGCGAAATCCGCATTAACCAGAACCCCTTTTCAGCGGCATACGAGAAGCTCGGTTACGGCCGCATCGAGATTCTGACCAAGCCGGGCACTGACAAGTTCCACGGCTCCGTTATGGTCATGGGCAATGACTCGGCCTTCAATTCCATGAATCCATTCGTGAAGAGCGAGCCGGCTTACTACACCATGTTCACGTCAGCCAACGCAGGCGGCGCACTGGGCAAGTCGGCGTCCTGGTTTACCAGCTTCTTTGACCGGCAGAATCATTCGAACTCAATCGTCAACGCCGAACTGCTGGACGCAAGCGGCAATGCTTATAACTATTCGACGGCAGTATCGAGCCCGCAGTCCCGCCTCGACCTGAGCCCGCGTTTCGATTTTCAGATTGGAAAGAACAACACGTTGACGGTTCGTTACGGCCTTAGCCAGCAGAAGCAGACGAACGCCGGCGTATCGCAATTCTCATTGCCAAGCCAGGCCTACAACTCCTCAAATCTCGAAAACGAACTGCAGCTCAGCGATACACAGATTCTTGGACCGAGCATCATCAATGAAACGCATTTGCAATTCGCACGCGACACCACCAGCCAGGCAGCGCAAAATGCATCGCCTACGATATTGGTGCAGGGCGCGTTCAACGGCGGCGGAAGCAGCCTGGGCACCAATCGCGATACGCAGAACCGCCTGGAGCTGTCCAATAACACGATGATAAGCAAGGGAGCGCACACGCTCAATATTGGCGGCAGGCTTCGGTACACAGGCGATTCCAACTACTCAACAGCTGGCTTCAACGGTTCGTATGTGTACTCATCGCTTGATGCATACAAGGCGCAAACGCCTTCAGAGTACGATGTGACGGCAGGCAATGCGTCGATCGGTGTGAACTATTTTGACGCCGGCCTGTATGCGCAGGACGACTTCAAAGTACGCCCTAACCTTACCGTCAGTTATGGCATCCGCTATGAATCGCAAAACGGAATCGGTGATCACGCCGACCTCGCTCCGCGGTTTTCCTTCGCATGGGCTCCCGGCGCCAACGGAAAAACTTCCGGCAAAACGGTTATCCGCGGCGGCTATGGATGGTTTTACGATCGGTTTGCGGAGAATAATATTCTTCAAGCTCTCCGCCACAACGGAACAAACCAGCAGCAATACGTGATCAAGAACCCCGGGTTCTATCAGGATGCGCCCGCCGCGGCTTTGCTCTCTGCCAACAGCGTTGCCGCGCCCACCATTTACCAGATCGGGCCCGAAATGCGGGCTGCCGTCAATATGCAGTCTGCCCTCGGCATCGAGCATCAGTTTGGCAAGACGGTTACGCTCTCGGCCACTTACGTCAACTCTCATGGAATACATCAGTACTTGAGCAACAACATCAACGCATATCTTCCGGGCACGTACGATGCAGCCACGGGAACGGGCACGCGGCCCAACGGCATCAACGAGAACATTTACCAATATCAGTCTGGCGGAACGTACAACCAGAACCAGTTAATGCTTAACTACACGGTGCGTGCGAGCCGGATTTCGCTGTTCGGTTTCTACTCACTTAACTTTGCTAATGCCGATACGTCGGGAGCTGGCTATTTCCCATCGAATCCATTCAGCCCGAGTGCAGACTACGGACGCGCGAGCTTCGATGTGCGCAACCGTTTCCTGCTCGGCGGTAATATCCAGGCACCGTTTGGAGTTTCGTTAAGCCCGATGTTGGTAAGCAATTCCGGCCAGCCATTCAATATCACGCTCGGTCAGGACCTGAATGGCGACAACCAGTTCAATGATCGTCCGGCATTCGCAACAGCAGGCAGCATGTCGGTCGTGAATACCAGCTACGGAAGCTTTGACCTGAATCCCTCCTGGGACGCGGCCCGCATCCCGTATAACTACGGCACCGCCCCCGGCCAGTTCAGTATGGACATGCGTATGAGCAAGTCCTTCGGCATTGGCCCCAAGGTCTCTTCGGGTGCAGCGGGCTTCTCGGGTGGCATGGGCGGCCGTGGCGTCCCTGGCGGTCCGCCAATGGGCGGCGGTGGCGCTAGAGGCGGCGGCCCCGGTGGCGGCCTTGGTCCCAGCGGATTGAGCGCGAGCGGTGGCCCGCCCAGGCCGGATCAGAACTTGAAGAATCGGTACTCGCTGAACTTCTCGGTCATGGCGAGGAACGTTCTCAATAACGTTAATCTGGCTAGTCCAGTAAGCGTGCTTCAGTCCCCGCTTTTCGGCAAATCGAATGCGCTGGCAGGGGGATTTTTCTCGTCGGCTGCTTCAAACCGAAGCATCGATCTGCAGGTCAGCTTCAACTTCTGATCGGCGCCGTGCCACAACAATCACGCAGGTTCTTCAACGTGCAGTCCTTCTTTTTGGGGCTGCACGTTTTTGTTTCTAACCGTATGGGATTTGAGCAATTTATGATGCCAACATGATGGCCATGGAACTCAAGCGGGTTACGCAGGGTACCTACGAATTCATCATGAAGCCGATTGCGATTGCTTCATGCTTTGAGATCGTGGCGCTGCTCTGGACGTTTCCACTTCAACACGTCATCGCTTATCCCTTCGTATTTTTATTTTTTGGGGCCGTCATGGCAAGCGCCTGGTTCGGCGGATATATGGCCGGAATCATGTCCGTGATCATGTCGGGTTTCCTGGTTACGTATTTCTTCATTCCTCCTTTCTTTTCCATGTCGGTAGCTAAAGATTCGCAAAGCTTCCTTACGGCATTTCTAGTCTGCGCGATTGCCATCACCATTGTGAGTTCCGCCAGAAGACGCAGCGAAGGCGCGGTTCGCCAGGCTCGCGACCTGCTTGAAGAAAGGGTCCGTGAAAGGACGGCAGAGCTAGAGTCCTCAAACAGGGAGATACTTGAAAGCGAACGACAGCTTCGTATTCTGACTGAAGCGATTCCGCAGCAAATCTGGCGTGCCGACGCTTCGGGAAAAATTGAGTACTGTAACCAGCATTTGCGTTCCTATCTTGGAAATACCTCCGAAGCACTCGGGGATTCGTTCTTCGGCCTCATTCATCCTGAGGATGAGACGCTCTATCGTCAGGGTTGGGAGTCTGCACTGGCCACCGGGTCTGGTTTCGATATTGAGGCGCGTGTGCGCGGGGCGGATGGAACTTACAGATGGTTCCTTTCGCGCGCAATTCCGCAGCACACTGAAGAAGGAAAGATCGCGCGATGGTACGGGATTCACATAGACATTGAGAAGCAGCACCGTGCACAGCAAGGCTTGATGAGCGCACAAGACAACCTGGCGCGACTTTCGCGAACCTTGAGCATGGCGGAGATGGCTGCATCGATTGCGCATGAGCTGAATCAGCCGCTGACGGCTGTTGTGACGCATGCGTACGCCTGCCGCGAATGGTTAAACAGTACGCCCGCGAATGTAGAGCGAGCCACAACTACCGCCGACAAAATTGTGCAGGAAAGCACAAGAGCAAGTGCTGTAGTAAAGCGCGTCCGTGCACTTTTTCGCAAAGACCAGGACGGCCCGCTTCGCGAATCCGCAGACATCAATCAGCTAATTCGAGACTTAGTGCGGCTTTTGCGAGAAGATGCGATTCGACGCGAGGTTTCAATTCGATTGGAACTAGCCAACGATTTGGCAAAGGTGGAAATTGATCCTATCCAGATCCAGCAAGTACTGCTGAACCTGGCGAACAATGGAATGGAAGCGATGGCGGACACGCCGGCACATCGTGAACTTACGATTAGCACTCACAATCACAGCGCACGCGAGATTCTTGTGTCGGTTGCCGATACTGGCTGCGGTGTGCCGGGCGACGTCATAGACAAGGTGTTCGATCCGTTCTTCACGACCAAGCCGCGAGGTACCGGCATGGGGCTCGCGCTTTGCAGAACCATCGTCGAAGAACATGATGGGCACATATGGGTCTCAAATTTGCCAGGAGGCGGCGCTGTGTTCCAATTCACATTAAAGGCGCAAGCATGAACAGCGGTAGCGGCGTAGGAATTCATGAGAATGAGACAGTCTTTATCGTCGACGATGACGCATCCATCGGCGAAGGATTGCGAAACCTGCTGGAATCGGTTGGCGTCAACGCAGAGCATTACGAGTCGGCTGAGGCATTCCGTGAAAGATGGGATCGTACGCGCGCCGGCTGTCTATTGCTTGACGCGCGTCTGCCGGGGATGAGCGGCGTTGATCTTCAGGGAGAATTGATTGCGTCCGGCATTGGAATCCCGGTGATCTTTATGACCGCACACGGTGACATGCCGATGGTGCGCAAGGTTCTGAAGGCGGGCGCAGTTGAATTTCTTATAAAGCCCTTCCAAAAGGAAGAGCTTCTACAGGCAGTAAAGCATGCCTTCACGTTCGATCGGGAACGCAGGAAAGAAGAAGCAATTCAGGAATCGATCCAGGCACGTGTGAAAACTCTGTCGGAACGTGAGCGCGAAGTGCTTTCAATGGTTACGGCAGGTTTGCTGAACAAGCAGATAGCCGCCCAGTTAAACCTGAGCGAAGTTACTGTCAAGCTTCATCGCCGTCATGTGATGGAGAAGATGAAAGCGGAGTCACTGGCAGACCTGGTTAAAATGTGCGAGCGCATCAGGTTGGATTCATGGAAGGCGCCTGATAACGGCCGCTAGGCTGTTGAACCGTGGGGCACGCATAAGGAACTCGTGAGTTTGCATAAGGAACCCATGAGATTTCGTGAATTCTATACTTTGGGATAGGTTGTAGAGCAGTCGCGCTCCATCTAGTCTCTAAATATCAGTTAGCAGTCGATCCACACAGATCACACCTGATACAACAGCGCAGTTTTGAGCTCACGCGTTTCGCATGAGTCTCATGTTCGGATAGCTTGCCTAAGCCGAATCTGACATTCAACTTTTGAACCCAGAAAGCCTGGAATTGTTTGCCGGTATGCATGTCTTTACCGGGACGCCGGACTCCTGTGTCCAGGAGGAGCCATGGACACGCAGGAAGTCAAGTCGAAGTTTGCACGTTCTGATGTTCATACGTTATTGCAGCGTGACCTCGATTTCTTTTCGTAAGAGCAAGCTCAGGATTGCAGATTCTCTTGAAGTGGATTCGAAAAATATCTGACCGGAGGAGAGACACAATGGGAAAAGTCGTGCGGAAGCAGGATTCTCTAACCTATACGCAAAAGCTTTCACGCTTGCGCGAACGTCTAAAGATGCCTGAATGGCGGCGCTACGGAACGACTCTCTTGGCAGGAAAGCTGGCCGGAGTCGGATTGACACTGCTTGTGATGGCGCTGTTCTCAGGTCTGTTCTTCGCCAAGGTGTACGCGGCGGACGCGCCAGCGTTGAAGGCAACTGACGTAGTAAACCCTATCAACACGGCGTGGACGCTTATAGCGGCCTTTCTCGTATTCGGTATGCAGGTAGGCTTCACGATGCTGGAAGCCGGATTCTGCAGATCCCGTGAAACCGTGAATGTGTTGATGGAGTGCATTGTTGACACGTGTCTCTGCGGTATCCTCTTCTACGCAATCGGCTTTGCATTCATGTTCAGCCATGGAAACGGGTTTATCGGTTATCACTGGTTCTTCCTTCAGGGCGC